>VOFJ01003425.1_pt1 | contig 40113 bp, 79 predicted proteins | sample 5384081 | NCBI WGS metagenome assembly VOFJ01 (sample SAMN12384729, study PRJNA508395) | human gut metagenome | isolation source: healthy gut I | host: Homo sapiens
CAGTTACGTATTGCTTCCACGGCGGGCACCGGGAGACCGGAAACTGATGGATTTAATGGCCCCGCCGTGTACTCCCCGATGCCGGGCAGGGCCAGCAGGGCGTTGTAATCGGCAGGCAGCTGCCCGCCGTACTGGGCGCAGACGATCTTCGCTGCCTTCTGCAAATTGCGCACCCGGCTGTAATAACCCAGCCCCTCCCACAGCTTGTGCATCTTTTCCTCCTCACATCCGGCCAGCGCGGGGATATCCGGCAGGGCGGCAAGGAAGCGCTCGTAGTAGGGCAGCGCCGCCGAGACCCGGGTCTGCTGCAGCATGATCTCGCTCAGCCGAACATGGTAGGGCATTGGGGTCCTCCCGGAAGCGGGAGGATGCGGCGGTTGGCGTAGAACCAGTCCAACAGGGCAGGAGCGATATTTTCCACTTGTATTTATCTCCTTGTTGGAAACAACCCTTCCTCCTCGTCATTGTTCGCACGCCACACCTCTCCCAGTGTGGGAGAGGCTATGCTGCTTTTTTATCCGCGAGTCGCAATAGGTTCCCCCTTTCGGGAAAGAGAGTGACAGTGAAACTACTAACATAAGCAATGTATTTGCAATATAATAGCCACAAAGTTCAGAATTCAAAAAGGTATTTCCATACATCAGCACCACTCCCAGGATTCCAAGAAGCCACAGAATGGCACCGATCACTCCCATTGCCAGCAATCCCTGGAGGGACTGACGCCTCACTGAAATAGCAGAGGCTTCCATCCGTTTCTGGATATCTCCCTTTTTTGAAGGCCATAAGAATATATCCCATGGTATAGCAAAAGAGCTCCCAGAAAAAAAGATAAGGAATATAACGAAAATAATAAGTGTAAGGAACCAGATCACTGCTTGCAGAATCAGAGGAAATCTTGGTGACCGGTTTATGAACTTCGGTTTTTACTGCCTGAACGGCTTCCTCCTGGGAAAAACCGGCAGCAACATAAGTCCGGATGGTACTGATATAACTGCTGATCTGCTGGTCAACAACATAATAGAGCTGTAGGATCCTGGAACCTTGGTGACCTTCAGTGGCTGATTTCCTTGAATGCAAGCCTCGTAAAAGTCATCGAGGAATCTGCACAATATACTCCACATTACGGTAAAAGAGATTTTCCCTGAAGTACTTCCGGATTATTTTTTCATAGGAATTACATTGTGAATCGTGTTAAGATAATCCACAAATCCCTGAGCCAGAACGCCTTGATCTTCCTTTACCACTCCAATATCAATGCTGGTATTTTTGCATAAAGGCTGTCTTCACTTTTTCCAGCGGCCATCTGCATGACAAGAGCCACAGAAAAGAAAAAATACCAAGATATATAATGACCAGCGTCACATTCTGTCTTAAAATTTTCATGTAACATTTAAATACTATCATAGCTTTCCCTCCGGATCAGTAAAAATGAAGCAGTCACTAATATTATGCTCATCACTGCAAGAGTGAACAGGTTGCGGTAATAGCGGCTCATATCGTCATACACATTGATGCAGTAAAAAGCATCAGAAATAAGTGCTGCCGGATTGATCCGGTTAATAACAGGCATATTTTTTTTTTCTACCAGATCCTTCATGGTATTGTTCATAAGTCCCGATAAAAAGCTGCAGACCATGGAAAAACCAAGAATAATACCAATCTTTCCCCCTTCTTTCATTTTTCCAAGACTACCTACAAAAAATTCCAATAGAAACCCCGATCAGGGATCCGAAAAAAAGAAATAAGCAGCATGGATCCGATTTTTTCCCTGAAAATCCAGCTTTAAAATATAGCGAAGATAGATCAGCAACACGATCACATCGAAATAGCCAAGCAAAAAAAGAAGCAATCTGCTCTGAAAGAATCAGCTTCAGTTTATGCGTTGGAGTAACGCAGCGTCGTGCGGCAAGTGCTGTGAGATTGGCTTGAAGAGTTATGGCAGAGCCAAATCCGATAAAACAGCCATAGAGGCAGGTCATTGCAATCAATGCATAGAAAAACTGTGCACTTCCGTTAATAGTCTGTCCGCCAAGTGAAACTTCAGTAAGTGTTTCCTGTTGATTTAGCATCTGCCGTATTCCGTCCCACAGACCGGATGGATGTGTGCGGACTATAGTGCGGATGGTGCTTTTTCCGGTTTCGTAGCCGGACAAAATGGACTGAAGGATGCTCTGGGGGATTCCGTTGGAAGCTACTGTAAGAGAAGAGGAGCTTCCCACTTGATAGATACCGGAAATTTCTTCATTTTCCAGCTTGGTAAGTGCAGCTGATTCAGATAATTCTGAGCAGCAATCAGATGATTTCCGTTGTTTTCAATTTGATCCAGAAACATAAGAAACAACGTATCAGCGCCTTCCTCTTTTACGATTCCAACCTGTACAGTCTCGAAATCAGCATCATCAATATTTCCAAAAGCAAAATAGAACATAGTTCCAAGAAGAATTGGAAAAATAAGCGGCCAGAAAGTGGTGGCAAAATTTTTTCAGCTTTACAAGAAGATTATATTTGATCAAATGCAGCATGGCAGTCCTCCTTAATCTCGCAGCTGTTTCCTGTGATTTCTAGGAATACGTCATTTAAAGTAGGTAGCTCAGAGGAAACCGACCAAAGGAAATATCCTGGCTCTGCAGGTAATTGAGAAGCCGGATCGAGGTTGTGGCGGGCACCTGTGCACCGTACAGTGAGAATCTGTTCCTCGTAATGCAGGTCAAAGACGTGAGGGGAAGAGTCCGGATGTCAGCCAGATTCTCCGAGGTAAGAGGAATGGCCTCAATAGTAATGGTCTCGCCGGTTTTGATCATTTTTTCAGATCCTCTTTGGTGCCGGAGGCAATCACATGACCGTGATCCATAATTGCGATCCGTGTACAGATCTGCTCCACTTCTTCCATATAATGGGAAGTGTAAATGATGGTGGAACCCTGTTCATTCAGCTTCTGAATGCCTTCCAGGATTTTGTTCCGGCTCTGGGGGTCAACGGCTACCGTTGGCTCATCCATAATGATCAGGCGAGGCTTATGAGCAATTCCGCAAGCAATATTCAGTCGGCGGAGAAGACCGCCTGAGAGCTTCTTTGGACGCATTTTCCGGTAATCGTTAAGATCGGTAAAGGTAATGGCTTCTTCCACCAGTTCTTTTCTTTTCCTCTTATCCGGGACATAAAGCCCACAGAAATAATCAATGTTTTCATAGACAGTCAGTTCGTCAAAAACAGCCACATTCTGCAGCACGATTCCAATCTGCTGTTTTACTTTGTAATTGTCGGGACGCATTTCTTCTCCGAAAATATGAATGCTGCCTTTATCGTATTTGAGAAGAGAAAGCATACAATTGATAGCGGTAGTTTTTCCAGAGCCGTTGGGACCAAGAAGACCAAAAACCTCTCCTTCCGAAATACTCAGGTTCAGGTGATCAAGTGCCACCAGGTTCCCATATCTTTTACCAGATTTTCTATTTGAACAATATTTGTGGACACGCATTTTCCTCCTTCGGATTTTCCCCGTATAGTAGCTGTATCATAAAGTTTGGAGCGTGTTTGAAAAAGGCTTTCGGCAAGATGTAACGTCACTTTGTGGGAGATTTTGCCTTTGGATAGAGAGCGCCGTAGCGGGCTACGGCAACTGAATTTGGGCGAAATATACCGCAAAGTGGAGCATGCAGATTGCAGGAATGCTTTTTCAAACACACTTTAGTATAACGGAATAGGGGGAAAATCGCCAAGTGTCAGATGTCACGGCCTTCACATGACAAATGTCATAAAATCACAGTTTGCTTCATTCACAAAAAACACTTTGCGGAACATTACTAGTATATCGAAATTTTATATTCGATGTACTAGTAAAACGTAATGTCATAAAGCGCAGAACCTTCTTTACAGCGCAAGGTCAGTTATACTATAATAAGGGAAATGTCTGTAAGGCATATATGTAAAAAAAACAGGTTAAATATTTGAAAATTACTGGTTACGGAGTGAACAGCAGTATTTGGAAAAAATGAGAAAGAAGGTGGCAGAGGGGGGATACTTTTGGACTGTGGATTGCTGGTATTTTTATAGCTTTCTGTCACTTTTTTTTCTGCCGCCAGGGCCAGGCTTTCTGATTGCTTTTTGAGCTGTGTAAGTGTGATCTGTTGCGGATATGCGGTGAGAAAGAAGGCATTGCGGCTAATTCTTTACATTTTGTTCGGATTTCTGGGACTGGCTGTTCCAGAGACCTTTATCTTTTATCCCTGTCTTTTTATTTGCTTTTTTCATGAAAAAATGAGGGGGGCTGGCAGCAGTAGCAGTGATGTTTTTTCTCTGGAAAATACCTGGAAGCAGAGAAAACATGGGCCTTTTTGCAATGACCGGTGTATTTGGATTTTTACTGGCATTTTTTATGGAGAGAAATACCACAAAGAGTCAGATCCTGGAAGAAAAGCTGCGAAGGACCCAGGATGATTCAAGGAGCGAAGCCTGCTTTTGTCCCAGAAAAATAAAGCTTTGCAGGAAAAACAGGATTATGAGATCTATAATGCTACCTTAAAGGAACGAAACCGGATCGCCAGGGGAAATCCACGATAATGGGGACATGTACTTTCACGTTCAATCCTTATGGTAGGGGCTGCAAAGACCATAAATAAAGATCCCGGGATGACCGCCATGCTGAAAAAATCTGGAGGATTCCTGAACCATGCCATGAACAGCATCAGAAATAGTGTCCATGACCTTCACGATGAAGCAGTAAATTTAGAAGAAGTGGAAAAGAGCCTGGTTCGTGAGTTTACATTTTGTTCCGGTGCAGATGGTTTATGATATGACAAGAGAGGTTCCAAGGGAGGTGAAATACTGTTTTATCAGTATTACCAAAGAGGCCTTTGCAAATATTATGAAGCACAGCAACGCCACAAAGGTGCAGCTGATCCTTCGGGAGCATCCGGGACTGTACCAGCTGTGTATAGAGGATAATGGGAAAGATGCCTTTTTTTATGATCCGGAAAAATCCGGTATTGGAATTGCAAATATGAAAGAAAAGGGTAAATGCCCTGGGTGGAACCTTGCAGATTTTTTACGGATAAGGGATTTCCGGATTTTTATTACAATACCCAAAATGTGGTTGAGGTGGATTCCGATAAAGATACAGTAAAGCGGGCGCACAGATTATGGAAATTATTTTTTGAATGTGTTCCGGAAATGAAAGAAAAGCAGGAGTAAGAAATGAAAATAATAATTGTAGACGATGACTGCCTGGTGGCGGGGCTTTGAAAACCATTCTGGAAGTGAATGAGGATGTGGAAGTGTTAGCGACTGGAGCAGACGGAAAAGAGGCCTGTGAGCTTTATGAAAGGTATGAGCCAGATGTGCTTCTTATGGATATTCGAATGGAAAAATGGACGGTCTGGAAGCATCCCGAGTATTTTGTCCAGGCATCCAAAGGCAAATATTCTGCTTCTTACCACTTTTTCCGATGACGAATATATAGTAAAAGCCTTGCGACTTGGTGCAAAGGGATATCTTCTGAAACAGGATTATGGCAGTATTCTGCCTGCACTTCTGGGCGGTTTACTGTGGGCAGACAGTATTTGGGACAGAAATAGTTTCCAGGATTCCAGATCTTTTGCAGGGAGAAAAGAAGTTTGATTATGGAAAATATGACATTAATGAGAGAGAATTTGAGATGATAGAACTGATCGCAAATGGATACAGCAATAAGGAGATTGCGGCAGAGCTTTTCCCGAAAGTGAAGGAACCGTGCGGAATTATCTGAGCATGATCCTGAAAACTGCAGCTGCGTGACCGTACACAGGTGGCAGTTTTTTTTATTACCAGCATAAATAGGGAGCGACAGAAGATGAACATACAGAAAATTGGAGACCGGACAGCAGAGCTTTTGAATTTATATTATAACAATGAGATAGAGCCTTTTTGAACTCTTGTCATGAGGATGTTCTTTGGATAGGCCCTGCAGACAAGCAGGTGATCCGCGGAAGAAAAAAATCTGGTAGATGCTTTTCACGCTGAGAAACACGAACTGAAGTTTTCCCTGAATAATCTGACGGTGCTGCCGCTTGCCACTACAAGCAGTACGGTGGCAGAAATCATGACTTTTATGCTGGTAGATACGATCTGGCCGGACAACAGTGCAAGTCGGGTAAATCAGCGTATGCAGTTTACCTGGGTGGAGCAAAAAGGTGTGCCGAAGATACGTGTGATCTTTATTTCAAATGCAATTCAGTATGATGAGAGGGATGGCATTTATCCGGTACATTATGATGAGAATTATCGTAAGTTTGTCCTTACAGGAGAGACCAGATCAGAGCGGATTTACGTGAAAGGAATTGATAAGTCCATTCTTTACCCTGAATTGGTCGCGTGTGATCTATGTGGAAAGTCTCGGCAATCATACGGTGATCCATACTCTGGATCAGGAGTTTGAGTCTACAGAAAGCCCTGAAAACTCTGGAAAAACGTTATGGGAACCTGTTTCTGAAGTGCCACGAGAGTTACATGGTAAACCCGGCGCATGTCCATTCTATCCGCAGATTTAAAATGACTGTAACAGGAGGACGGGAACTTCCTGTTCCGGAAAAAAAAAGTATACGGTAGTAAAAAAGACGCTGCAGAAAATAATTGCCCGTTAGAATCTGTTGCAAGAGCCTGTTTGAAAAAGGCTTTCGGACAAATTGCGGCGTGCAGATTGTCGGGGAATGCTTTTTCCAATACGCTCTGGAGAAAAACGTTACAAAAGTACCAAAAATGTAAAAAACACACACGTCATAAAAAGAAGTATGCTATAATGGGAGCACTTAACCTGTTACGGTATAAGGAATTGCCAATTAAACGAGGAGAACCCAGTATGAGTGATTATGTGATCATAACAGATACATCTGCAGATATTCCGGCAGACATTTTAGATAAGGGTCAGATTCATCTGATTCCTATGGTATACCAGTTAAACGGAGAGGAGTGCCCGCACAGGAATCCGGGAAACTGGGACAGCAGGGCTTTTTATGACAAGCTTCGTGCAGGTGGAACCGGAAGTACTTCCCAGATTTCCCCGGCTACATATACCGATTTTTTGAACCGTTTCTGAAAGAGGGCAAGGATATTCTTTATATTTCCCTTTCCGGAGGACTGACTTCCACATGGCAGAGCTCTCGCATTGCAGCGGCTGATTTGATGGAAGAATACCCGGAGCGTAAATATTTCCTGCGTGGATTCTCTTGCAGCCACAGGAGGACAGGGAATCCTGGTAATCCTGGCAGCAGAAAATCAGAATAAGGGAATGTCCCTGGAGGAGAATACTTCATGGCTAGAGGAGAATCGACTCCACATCTGCCATTGGTTTACAGTAGATGATCTTGATTTTTTCTGAAACGTGGCGGACGTATTTCCCCACAATCGCCTGGATCGGCGGAAAGCTGAAGATCAAACCGATTCTTCGTATTGTGGAGGATGGAACTCTGGCAATCCCGGAGAAGGTACGCGGCTCCAAGGCTGCTATGAATACGATCGTTTCACAAGTATATCAGTTCCGGATTAAATGAGGAGCACCCTTATGTATTTATCTGTCACGGTGATGCTGCTGAGCAGGCTGAGAAAGAGAAGGCTGCTATCCTGGAAGCTGTACCACAGGCTCAGGTTATTATTATGCCAATGAGCCCGATTATTGGAATTCATACTGGTCCTGGAGTACAGGCGGTTATTTATTTTGGAAATAACAGATAACGAAATTTTTTTTTCAGACACGCTCCAGGATAGCAAAAATTCAGAAATCATTGAGCGTTCCAAATGTATATCCCATTTCTTCCCATTTTGTCAGCAGTTCATCCAGAATCTGTCCATTTGTGGAAGAAGTATTGTGCAGCAGGACAATTGCCCCTGGGATGGATCCGTGTGAGAAGCTTATCGAAGGCTTCCTCTCTGGTTGGCTGTTTATCCTGATACCAGTCTACGTAGGCAAGACTCCAGAAGAAGGTTTTATACCCCAGTTCCTTTGCCATGGACAGATTTGCTGTACTGTAAATTCCCTGAGGCGGCCGGTAGAATTTCGTCATGGATTCTCCGGTCGTTTCTTTATACAGATTTTCCACGCCCTCCAGCTGTTTCCCTGAAATCATTCAGAGAAGAAATCCCGGACATATCCGGGTGAGTGAGGGTATGATTTCCTACAATATGCCCTTCTCCGAACCATTTCTTTTATCAGATCTCCATTATCTCTTATGAAATTTCCAACAACGAAAAAAGTTGCTTTTACATTGTGTTTTTTTCAATGCATTAAGAAGCAGCGGTGTATTGCCATTTTCATAGCCACAGTCAAAAAAGTAAGATAGAGTATTTTCTCCTGGGTATCCTTTGCAAAGTAGGCGTTATAGGAAGCAAGCTCTTGGATGGAAGCATTTCCTACAGGACGTTTTCCTTCCTCCTGGAAACTGAGTCCCCAGCTTGCGCAGTCTGATGAAGTAGCGACTGCTTCCGGGGGTGAAAAAATGGTGAACGATCACCCGGGCGGCAGAACCGGCCAAAAAGAAAGGACAGGGCGAAGAGAAGAGGAACGCCGGCGTAGTGGAGAAAGTCTTTGATCGCAGGCTTTTTCGAGCAAAAAAGAGGAAATATGTGAAGAGAATTTTTCCTTCAGTGCTGGAAAAGAAAAAAATGGGAAATTTCATGAAGAGAAAACCTCACGGGTATTTTTTTACAGATATATGAGAAAATAAAAGGTTTATGCCAGAGCGTGTTTGAAAAATCATGCGAATAAGGGCAAGGCAGCTGCCTGAAAAATGAAAGGAAAATCCAGACATTAATTAAGCCACCAGCATCGACGTTTACTGGTGGCTTAAATCTGATCCATATCCAATGGAATGTACCTCTCTTTCCGAATATATTATGCGTTTAAAACAATTGGAATTAAGGCTTACGTTCTTGGTGGACTGTACCTCGCTTTTCTTGAAATGTTAAAAATTAAGATGTTTCTGTTATGCTTCTGGTGGTCCGTACCTCTCTTTCTTAGATTATAAGTAATGAACTTATGTTTTCGGTGGTCTCACCTCCTTTTTTGTTTTTATTTTTAAGTTCCTTTTTGTTTTATGAGCTTACTATAACAGATTACTTCTCGTTTGTCAACAAATAATTTGAAAAAATATTATTTTATATAAAATAAAAAGTTTATATATGCGAAAAGAATTGAAAATTCAGACAATATTTCCGCGTATAATGTGGTATGATGAAACTATAAAGAATATGGCTTTTCAACGTGATAAAGTGCTGGGAAGCTGTATGACAGAAGATGAGGAGGAAGCAAAGATGTTAAAATGCAATTTTGATGAATTGAAACTGAATGCCCTTTGATCACAGATCCGTATAACATGCGACATGTAAGCGGTTTTTCGCGGCGGCGAGGGCGCTTTATATATTTCAGCAGCCCAGAAGGTGCTGATCACAGATTCCGTTATACGGAGCAGGCCGGTAAAGAGAGCGATTTCACAGTAATCGAAGAGTGCCGTGGGCATAACCGTCAGACGATCCTGAAGGAGTGCATGGAGAAGGAGAATGTAAATGGCGATTTCCATATGGGATATGAGGATCAGTCCATGCTTTGCTGTGATTTTGATAAGCTCAGAAAGGAACTGCCGGTTCAGACATGGACACCCTTTGGCAGCAGAATCGATGATCTTCGCCAGATTAAGACTGAGGAAGAACTGGAGTACCTGGCAAAAAGCTGAAGAAATCGGGGACAAAGCATTTGCAGAATTTTTTTGAAAATCGTGAAACCAGGAATGACAGAGCTGGAAGCTGCGGCAGAGCTGGAATATCTGATGAAAAAAAGAGGCAGAGGATTTAAGCTTTTAACACGATCATCGCTTCCGGTCTGAATTCTTCCATGCCTCATGCAATCCCAGGAGATAAGAAGCTGGAGGAAGGGGATTTTGTTACCTGTGATTTTGGCTGTAAATACAAGGGATACTGCTCCGATATGACACGTACCTTTGTTCTCGGAAAAGCAAGCGATAAACAGAAAGAAATTTACAATGTTGTATTAAAAAGCACAGCTGGCCGGTCTTGCAGCAGTAAAGGCTGGTGTAAGCGGAGCGAGTGTGGATAAGGTGGCGAGAGATATTATTACAGAGGCTGGTTACGGTGACTGTTTTGGCCACGGACTTGGTCACAGTGTAGGTCTTTTTCATCCATGAAAGTCCGCGCCTGTCTCCCTCTGACGATACCATTCTGAAAGCCAATATGATCGAGACTGTTGAGCCGGGTATTTATGTACCTGGTTTCGGAGGGGTTCGTATTGAGGATATGGTAGTGGTAACAGAGGATGGCTGCCGCAATCTGGCACATTCTCCTAAGGAACTGATTGAGGTTCCTGTTGAGAAATAAAGAGCTGATTTTTATATATAGTGAATAGATAGTGATGTCGCCGACAGGCGAAGTATCCGTTTTGTGAAAGAAAATTATCTGCCTGGGCGGCATCTGAGTTTCTTTTACGATTAAAATGTTAATATTGTTATTAAAAAATATGGAAAGGAATAAGAAAATGCTGAAACAATTATCGATTTTTGCGGAAAATATCAAAGGGAAAATGCAGAAGGTGACTGGAATCCTCCTGGAGGAGGATATTAATATCCTTGGTTCTGTTACTAATGACAGTGCTGAATATGGAATTATACGTATGGTTGTTTCCAAACCTGAGCAGGCGTTAGAAGCGCTGACAAAGGCAGGTTTTTATCTGCAAGCTTAGTGATGTTCTTGGAATCGAGGTAAAGGATGAGGTTGGTAACCTGAACAAACTGCTCCTCAGTCTCCAGGAGAGCAATATCAATATTGATTATCTGTATCTGTCTTTCAACCGTGCTACCGGACTTCCGATCATGGTTCTCCACGTACCGGATATCAGTGAGGTGGAGGCATGTCTGAGAAATAAGGGATTTAATTCCATTTCTGAGGTTCATTGAGCACTTCTGACAGAAACAGAATCTGAAATCCTGCATAGAACTCTGAATAGTTGGAAAAACTACTACCGTTATCAATCTTTAGGAGGTAAGGAAATGTTACGGTATTTGCCTATTCGGAAGATTCACGCAAGACAAATTCTGGATTCCAGAGGCAATCCTACTGTGGAGGTAGAAGTGACAGTTGGAGAAGGCGTTATTGGAATCAATGGATATACAGGCCGTGCAGCAGTTCCCTCCGGCGCGTCCACAGGAAAATTCTGAAGCATTGGAGCTAAGAGACGGCGATAAAGGAAATTATAAAGGCCTTAGTGTACAAAAAAGCAGTGGATAATGTAAACACGAAAATCGCGGAGGCAATTCTGGGAGAAAATGCATTGGATCAGACCTATATTGATTCTCTTCTGATCCAGACAGATGGTACGGACAATAAAAGCAATCTCGGGGCAAATGCCACTCTGGGTGTTTCTATGGCGGTGGCGAGGGCAGCCGCTATGGCACTTCGGATTCCGCTTTATCAGTATATCGGAGGCTGTCATGCGAACAGGATGCCAGTACCAATGAATGAATATTTTAAATGGCGGGCGGCATGCGGACAATACAGTGGATCTTCAGGGAGTTTATGATCATGCCAGTTGGGGCTTCCTGTTTTTCAGAGGGAATCCGCATGTGTGTGGAGATTTATCAGTCACTGAGGATTCTTTTTAAAAAAAGAAAAATCTGTCTACAGCAGTGGGCGATGAGGGAGGTTTTGCACCGGATCTGAAGGATTCCAGGGAGATTCTGGAATTGATCATTGAGGCTGTGAAGAACGCCGGATATGAGCCGGGAAAAGATATTGGCATTGCCATTGATGCGGCAGCCAGTGAATTATATGACGGAGAAAAAAGATGGTTACTATTTTCCAGGGGGGAGTAAGATGACTGGAAAAGAAGTAATCCGGGATTCCAATGAAATGATCCGTTATTACGAAAATCTGTTGGATGAATTTCCTGTTGTTTCTATTGAGGACGGACTGCAGGAGGATGACTGGGAGGGCTGGAAGGCTATGACGGAGCGGATTGGAAAGCCGTGTACAGCTGGTTGGGGATGACCTTTTTGTGACAAACATCAAACGGCTGTCCTGTGGAATAAAGCTTGGAACAGCAAATGCAATCCTCGATCAAGGTAAATCAGATTGGAACCCTGACAGAGTCTCTGGAGGCAGTAGAACTGGCTGCACGGGCGGGTTATCGCTCTGTTATTTCCCACCGCTCCGGTGAAACAGAGGATTCCTTTATTGCAGATCTGGCAGTGGCAACTGGTGCAGGGCAGATCAAGACTGGTGCACCATGTCGTTCGGATAGAAATGCCAAGTATAATCAGCTTCTGAGAATCCATGAGCAGCTTGGCAGACTGTCGATGTATGAGAATCCGTTTGTTTTGCCTGATACTGGTCAGGTCATGAAAAAACGATGACCATGAAAAAACGATAGCGTAATTTGTCCAAATTCAAGATAAAAAGGAGTTGAAATCAAATGCTGGCTATGGTACAATATCTCCTAGTTGATTAGGAGGTGTAACCACGTGCAGATTTTAAGAACGATTTTAACAATTTTTTTGTTATAGATTGTATTGCCCTTACCGTAGTAGTCCTTATGCAGGAAGGTAAGTCACAGGGTCTTGGTGCGATTGCCGGAGCTGCAGACACATACTGGGGTAAGAACAAAGGACGTTCCATGGAGGGCGGTCTTGTTAAGGCAACTACAGTTATGGGAGTTTTGTTCTTTGTACTGGCAGTTGTATTGAACCTGAATTTCTAAGAATGAACTGGGAAACACTCTTGTTGATCTGATCGCAAGAGTGTTTTTTTATAAGCGGAAAATCCTGCTTTGCAGGATTCTTTCCTGATAATAGGAAATTATGGAAAGATGGTAGAAAAGTTTTGTGATAATTACAGTCTGTGCGTGCGATTTTAATAGAGCAGCTTGCGTGTGCAGGTATTAAGAAGGAGAAAAATTGAGTAAAGACAGAGAATTTGACAAACGAAAAAAAATTTATGATGGAGCTTCTTGGTGATCCAGTGTACCAGCCTATGCGTTTCCGGGAAATTGCAGGTCTTCTGCGCCTTTCAAAGGACGAGAAGAAGGATCTGTACCGTGTTCTGGATGATCTGGTAGCAGAGGGAAAGGCTGACCTGGATTCAAGGGACGTTATTCCAAAGTAACTGGAAGAAAGCGCGGGAAAGAGAAGCAGCGAGGAAAAAGAGAAGAACGTGACGAGAAGTTTTCGGGTAAACGTTCCGGGAAATATAAGAAGAAGGCTCCGAGAGACGTACCGGGAAGAAAGATGAGAAGCATTCCGATAAGAAATATAATGATAAGCAGGCTGGAAAGTATGATCACCGCAAGTCCGACGATCATTACAGCAGGGGAAAAGATTACGACGATAGGAAACACGGCAGACGCTGCGACGATGATGACCCGGAATTCCGCCTTGCCCGTCTGGAGAACGAATATCCGGACAGTCCATCTGTGGAAGGCACCTTTATCGGTCATCCCAAGGGCTTTGGATTCGTGGAAATCGAGGGGGAGAGACAACGACGTATTTATTTCGGAAGATTGTACCGGAACGGCTATGCACCAGGATAAGGTTCGTGTTATAATCACAAAAAGAGCCGCAGGAAGGCAAACGCCGCGAGGGAATTGTAGTAAAAGTTCTGGAAAGAGGTATGACCCAGATCGTGGGAACCTACGAGAACAGCCGTGACTTTGGTTTTGTGGTAAGTGACAACCCTAAATTTTCCAGGGATGTATTTATTCCGAGAAAAGATTCCCAGGGAATTAAGGACGGGGATAAGGTAGTGGTGGAAATCACCAGCTACGGAAGCAAGAACCGCAATCCGGAAGGTAAGATCGTAGAGAATCTGGGAAGCTGCCGTGCACCTGGAACAGATATCCTTGCCATTGTAAAAAGCTTTGGCATTCCAAGCGAATTTCCGGATAAAGTAATCCGTCAGGCTGACCGTGTGCCGGATCATGTTCTGGATGCTGACAGGGATGGCCGACTGGATCTTCGCCATCTTCAGACCGTCACCATCGACGGAGAAGACGCCAGGATCTGGATGATGCAGTTACTTTGACAAAGGAGAATGGCATCTATCATCTTGGTGTTCACATTGCAGATGTAAGCAATTATGTACAGGGTGGAAGCGCCCTTGACCGTGAGGCGTTGAAGCGGGGAACCAGTGTATATCTGGCAGACCGCGTAATTCCCATGCTCCCGGTACGGCTTTCCAACGGAATCTGTTCTCTGAACCAGGGGCAGGATCGTCTTACTTTAAGCTGTCTTATGGATATTGATAAAAAAGGAAATATGATTTCCCATAAGATTGCAGAGACTGTGATCTGTGTAGATGAGAGAATGAATTATACAGATGTGAAAAACATTCTGGAGGATACTGACGAAGAGGCAAAGAAACGCTATGAAAAACTTGTTCCCATGTTTTTCCTGATGAAAGAGCTTTCTGAAATCCTTCGTGGAAACCGCCATCACAGAGGCTCCATTGATTTTGATTTTCCGGAGAGCAAGATTTATCTTAAATGCAGCAGGAAGAGCCATTGACATTAAGCCATATGAGGCAAATGTGGCAACAAGGATTATAGAGGATTTTATGCTTATGGCAAATGAGACAGTGGCGGAGGAGTGCTGCAGGGATGATATGCCGTTTGTTTATCGTACCCATGAGACACCGGATCCCGAGAAAGTGGAGAGCCTTCTCACACTTCTTCATAATCAGGGAGTGCCGGTGCAGAAGCATGGACAGGAGATTACCCCGAAGGAAATCCAGACTATTCTGGAGAGCATTGAGGGACTTCCAAATGAGCCACAGATCAGCCGCCTTACTCTTCGAACCATGAAACAGGCGAAGTATACTACAGAATGCAGCGGCCATTTTGGACTTGCAGCGAAATATTACTGCCATTTTACTTCTCCAATCCGTCGTTATCCGGATCTTCAGATTCACAGGATTATTAAGGATAAGCTTCGGGGACGTCTGGAAAGAGAGGGAAAAACAGAGCATTATAAAAGAGATTCTGGAAGATGTGGCACGCCAGTCCAGTGTGTGTGAGCGCCGGGCGGACGAAGCAGAGAGAGAATCTGACAAGCTGAAAAAAAGCAGAATATATGTCTTACCATATTGGGGAAGAATTTGAAGGAATCATTTCCGGTGTTACTGGCTGGGGCTTTTATGCAGAGCTTCCGAATACGGTAGAGGGACTGGTTCATGTAAATACACTGAGGGATGATTACTACACCTTTGATCAGGATGCTTACGAGTTGATCGGCGATGTGACACACAAGGTGTTTGCACTGGGACAGAAGGTGCGTGTGAGAGTTGCGGACGCAGATACCATGCTGAAGACTGTGGATTTTGTTCTGGCAGAGGATCAAGAGTGGTAATTAGAAGTTACTGTTCATTCTGCAATCAAAAACACGCTTTGCGATGCATAGAAAACCAGGCTCTAGAACAGCAACCCTTTGTTTTTAGCGCCCGCCTGCAGGCGGAAATCCATATAGGGGAGGAACTTATGGCAAAGAAACCAGGAATCAAACTGATTGCAAATAATAAAAAAGGCATTTCACGATTATTTTATAGAAGACACTTATGAGGCAGGAATTGCCCTGGCAGGAACAGAAGTAAAATCCCTGCGTATGGGGAAAATGCAGCGTCAAGGAATCTTTTGTGCGGATTCAGAATGGGGAGGTTTACATCTATGGGATGAACATCAGTCCCATACGAAAAAAGGCAATATTTTTAACAAAGATCCCCTTCGTATCCGTAAACTTCTCCTTCACCGCAGTGAGATCAACAAGATGGAAGCCAAACTGAAAGAAAAAAGGCCTTACCCTTGTGCCGATCAAGGTCTATTTCAAGAACAGCCTTGTGAAGGTGGAAATTGGCATGGCAAGAGGTAAGAAACTGTATGACAAACGTCAGGATATTGCAAAGAAAGATCAGAGACGAGAAGCAGAGCGTGATTTCAAGGTGAAGAATTTATATTAAAAATAATGGGAGCTGGGGGAATTTTTATGATGAAAAATTCCCGGCTTTCGTAAATTTCTGTTAAACATTTATAGGGAATCAGCTGTGAAGATGCAGCATATAAAAAGTCAGACAGGTCAATATGGTATTTATTTAATATTCGCTGCACAGGCAGCATGAAAACAGTAAAAAAGAGGTTGGCTATGGAAAGAAAATAAAAGAGAAAATAAAAGAGAAAAACAAAAAGAGAAAACACAGGAAGCAAAGGAAACAACAAAAGAAAACCGCCTGATGAAAACCGTAGAGGATTCCAGAACGGAGCAGGTTCATCTGATCATGCACCAGCACTTAAATGCCGGCGGCAGATTGTTTGGAGGAATGCTGATGCAGTGGGTGGATGAGGTGTCTGGCGTGGTTGCCATGCGTCATTGCGGGACTTACCGTGTCACAACTGCAGCTGTAGATAATCTGCAGTTTAAGGAGCCCGTTTACGAGGGCGAGATCCTTGTGATGATCGGCTATGTGACCTATGTGGGAAAATACCTCCATGGAGTGGAAATTGATTCCTATGTGGAGCGCGGTGATGGAATGCGTTACCTGGTAAACCGTGCTTTTTCTGTGATGGTAGCTGTAGATAAGAATGAGCGCCCTACCCGAATCCCCGGCCTTATTATTCGCACAGAAGCTGAGAAAGGACGCCATGAGGCAGCTCTGCTCCGCAGGGATATGCGTAAAGAGCGAAGAGACGCCGGGTTTTAAACATTGAAACATGATGTCAAAAAGTATTTGAGCCAGAGATAGAGAAAGCTGTCCCTGGCTCTTTTTTTGTTCACAGAAGAAGTACGTAGGATCTTCCTTCCCGGTGAAGGAACCAGAGAGAATGGGGAAAAAAGAAACCCGAGAGTTGCGGCGCGAAATCGTGCAAAGCATGATTTCTGTGCATCGCGAAGCGTGTTACTGTGAACGGAGTGAACAGTAACGAAAAAGTTTAAAAATTGTATGAAATCATCCCGCGTTCGGTTGACAAGTCTGTCATACTCTCTGTAATAATAATGGAGAACAAAAAGTGGATATTAGAGGAGTTTAATTCCATTTTGTGGGAGGAATATAGATTATGAAAAAACGTTATGTGATTCTTGCAGCACTTTTGGTCACTGCTTTGGCAGCAGCCGGATGTGGTAAGAAACAGACTGAAGATACAGGTAAGGATGGCCAGGTAACCGTGGCTCCAGCTGAGAATACAGATACAGCTTCAAGTGATGACAGTTCCCTGGTAGATATGCAGAAATCTGACGATGCAGATATCAAGAATGTGATTGGTGATAAGACTTCCACAGCTTCCAAGCTGATTCTTGTGAACGGTACCGGAGCTGCTGTGAAGGGACTTTACATTCGTCCGACTACGGATGACGATGATGACTGGGGCACAGAGCTGATCAATGGATTGTTTACTTTGAATGATGGTGACAAGGCTCTTTACTATTATGAGCCGGACGAGAAGGATGCAGATGGAAATACGGTGACAAGCTATGACATCCGGATCACGTATGAGGATGAGGATTATACAGATTGTTATTTCCGTAAGCTTCCGCTGAAGACAATTTCAAAGATCACTCTTCATATGGGGGAACTGTTGAGGATGGAATTCCTTATGCTACTTATCTGACAGGAACAAGTAAGACAGAAACTTCTACCTTTGAGTGAAGTAATGGCGCGTCTTGGCCTTGATGACAGCGAAGACAGTTCTGAGGATGATTCTCGGGGAAACGGATACAGCACCAACGCCTACATCTGCGCCGCAGCAGTCAGATCCTACTGCTGCACCTACATCTGCACCGCAGCCTACAAGTACTCCGGATAATAATGGCGGCAGTAATACAGCACCGAATGATTCCAGTGCAGATAAGGCGAAACAGTATATCGGACAGCCGCTTTCCAGTCTTGTTGCAGCACTGGGAGAGGCTAACGGAAGGGATTATGAGAACGAGCCGGAGACCGGAGAGACAGGATATCATTATTATGACTCTTTCACAGTTTCTACCACTGTTGATGACAGCGGAAATGAGGTTGTTGCCGGAGTATGGTAAAATAAAAGAATAAAAAATAAGGCAGGATAAAAGCATGGAACTGAAAAGAGTTTTATTAAAATTAAGCGGCGAGGCTCTTGCCGGACCGAAGAAAACAGGATTTGACGAGGCAACTGTTCTTGCAGTAGCGAAGCAGATCAAGGCAATTTCTGATGAGGGAGTACAGATCGGCATCGTGATCGGCGGTGGAAACTTCTGGAGAGGACGTACCAGTGAGACGATAGACCGCAACAAGGCAGACCAGATCGGTATGCTTGCAACCGTTATGAATTGTATTTATGTATCTGACCTTTGCAGATATACAGGTATGAAGACTGAGATTTATACACCATTTGCATGTGGTGCATTTACAAAACTGTATTCCAAGGACAGTGTAGAAGAGAGCTTTGCACAGGGGCAAGCTGGTATTCTTTGCAGGCGGTACGGGACATCCGTATTTCTCTACTGACACAGCTTACGGTTCTTCGTGCAGTTGAGATTGAGGCCGATGCGATTCTTCTGGCTAAGGCAGTTGATGGTATTTATGACAGCGATCCGAAGGTAAATCCTGACGCTGTGAAGTATGATGAGATCTCTATTGAGGAAGTTGTTGACAAGAAGCTGGCAGCCATGGATCTTACAGCTTCTATTATGTGTCTGGAGCAGAAAATGCCGATGATGGTATTTGCTCTTTGATGAGGAGAACAGCATTATCAACACCGTTCACGGAAAATTTTCCGGAACAAAGGTTACTGTATAAGCGCGTTGCGCAGAAAATGATAATACTGCTTACCGGCAGAAAATCATAAAGAGGGAGATTAATTTTATGGATGAGAGAATTCAGAAATATGAAGAGAAAATGAAAAAGACACTGGGCAAGCCTTGAGAAGCAGAACTGGTTACAATTCGTGCAGGACGTGCGAACCCGCATATCCTTGACAAACTCGCCGTAGATTACTACGGAACCCCTACACCGATCCAGCAGGTGGCAAATATCACGGTTCCGGAAGCTCGTATGATCCAGATCCAGCCATGGGAAAGCAGCCTGATCAAAGGGAATTGAGAAAGCAATCCTTACTTCTGATCTTGGCTGAACCCGAATAACGATGGAAAAGTGATTCGTCTTGTTTTCCCGGAGCTTACTGAGGAACGCCGTAAAGATCTGGCAAAGGATGTTAAGAAAAAAGGGCGAGGGCGCGAAGGTTGCAGTCCGCAATATCCGCCGTGATGCCAACGATGCATACAAGAAGTTGAAAAAGAAGAGGGTGTATCTGAGGACGAGATCAAAGAGTTAGAGGACAAAGTTCAGAAGCTTACAGACAAATACATCAAGGATGTAGATGCTGCAGTAGAAGCAAAAAGGTAAGGAGATTATGACTGTATAAGGGCATATTACCTGAAGCGCAGAGCTGTTTGGACTAAAAATCTGCAAAAACAGGATCCTTTTTATAAAGAAACCGCAAAAAGAGCTCTTTTTAAAAAGAGCTCTTTTCTGCCCTTTTGTATGAAATTGTACGAATAATCTGAACGCTTATAACGAAAAAAGAAAAACAAAATACAAGGAGAAAAATATGAACGTACCCAATCATATTGCCATTATTCTGGACGGCAATGGCCGCTGGGCAAAGGCAAAGGGACTGCCTCGTGGCTATGGACATGTTAAGGGCTGCGCCAATCTGGAGCAGGTCTGCTATGATATTAAAGATCTGGGCGTGAAATATCTGACAGTATATGCTTTTTTCCACGGAAAACTGGAAACGCTCCAGAGAAGAAGTGGACGGGCTTATGAAGCTGTTCCGCAGCTATCTGAAGAAATGTATCAAGATATCCCGGGATAATAAGATGAAAATCAAAATTATCGGCGATATCTCTGCTTTTGCACCGGATATTCAGGAAAGCATCCGTAAACTGGAGGAGTTTTCCAAGGATTATGATGAGCTGTACTTCCAGATCGCCATGAATTATGGAAGCCGCGATGAGATTACAAGAGGAATGCGAAAAATGGCACAGGATGTGGCTGATGGAAAAGTTTCCCGGATCAGATCACAGAGGATACGATTGGAAGCTACCTGGATACTGCAGGAGTGCCGGATCCGGATCTTCTGATCCGCACCAGCGGAGAACAGAGACTTTCCAATTTTCTTATGTGGCAGCTGGCTTATACGGAATTTTATTTTACAGACGTGGCATGGCCGGATTTTCCATAAAGCAGAATTAGTACAGGCTATTGAGAAATATAATCAAAGAGACAGAAGATATGGCGGTGTGAAGGAGGAGTAAGATGTTTAAAACACGTCTTTTAAGCGGTATTGTGCTGGTCGCGGTTGCGCTTCTGACTATTATCAGTGGAGGTTATGTGCTGTTTTTTACACTGCTTGGGATCTCTCTGATCGGAATGCAGGAGCTTTATAAGGTTATGAAGGTCCAGGGAAGACCATTTTAATGCCCTGGAAATTGCAGGCTATCTTGGAGCTGTGATCTACTATGTGCTGATGTCGCTGGATTTTTTTGGAAAAATATGGAATGATGGGCGTGATCATTTCGTTCATGATGTTTATGTTCGTTTACGTATTTACTTATCCCAAGTTCAAGGCAGATCAGGTAATGCCGGCGTTCGTTTGGGGTGGTATACGTGGCTGTGATGTTGTCGTTTATTTATCTTACCAGGAACCTTCCGGATGGAAAATTTCTGGTATGGCTGATCTTTTTTATGCTCCTGGGGATGCGATACCTGCGCATATTGTGTGGGAATGCTGATCGGTAAACAGCACAAAATGGCACCAATCCTCAGCCCGAAGAAATCAGTAGAAGGTGGAGTAGGCGGCGTGGCAGGCGCTGCGCTTCTGGGCGCAATTTATGCAGCAGTAACTGGCGGAAAGATTGCAGAGTATGCGCTGATTTGTGCAGTCGGAGCACTGATCTCCATGGTTGGAGACCTGGCTGCTTCTGCTATTAAGAGAAATCAGGGAATTAAAGGCGGACTATGGCAAACTGATCCCGGGACACGGTGGAATCCTGGATAGATTTGACAGCGTCATTTTTACTGCCCCGGCTATTTATTTCCTGGCGAAGCTTGTGCTGGGAATCTGATTCCGGATTGGCAGCGGGAGGCATAAAGGAATAAGAAGTGTGGAAATGATAAGATGTGATTTGTCCCTGAAATGGACTGAGAGGAATTTCAAATGAAGAAAATTGCAATTTTAGGCTCAACTGGTTCCATCGGTACACAGACCCTGGATGTAGTGAGAGCTAACGGCGATATAGAGGTGCTGGGAATCAGTGCAGGAAGAAATGTGAAAATGCTGGAAGAACAGGGCAAGAGAGTTTCATCCTCAGCTGATTGCAGTGTGGGATGAAAATGCGGCAAAGGACCTGGCAGTCCGTCTTGCGGATATGGATGTAAAAAAAATTGTGTCTGGTATGGAGGGGCTTCTGGAGCTTGCCCGTATGCCGGAAACAGATATTCTGGTTACTGCTGTTGTTGGCATGATCGGAATACGTCCTACTATGGAGGGAATCAAGGCGGGCAAGGACATTGCCCTTGCAAACAAAGAAACATTGGTAACAGCAGGTCATCTGATCATTCCTATGGCAAAAGAGCATGGTGTTCAGATCCTTCCGGTAGACAGTGAGCACAGTGCTGTTTTCCAGGCCCTTCATGGGGAAAAGCGGGCGCAGGTTGAGAAGCTTCTGATCACAGCTTCCGGTGGTCCCTTCCGTGGGAAGAAAAAGAGAAGAACTGGAACATGTGACGCTTGCAGATACCCTGAAGCACCCGAACTGGGTAATGGGACAGAAGATCACAGTGGATTCTGCAACTCTGGTAAATAAAGGTCTGGAAGTTATGGAAGCCAGATGGCTTTTTGATGTAGATCTGGATCATATTCAGGTTGTTGTCCAGCCAAAGAGCATTATCCATTCGATGGTAGAGTTTAAAGATGGTGCGGTTATGGCGCAGCTTGGAACTCCGGATATGCGGCTTCCAATCCAGTACGCACTCTATTATCCGGAACGCAGATATCTGGATGGAGAGAGACTGGATTTCCATAAATTGAAAGAGATTACTTTTGAAGAGCCGGATATGGAGACCTTCCTGGGACTTCCGATGGCTATGGATGCTGCAAGAAAAGGCGGCAGTATGCCTACTGTGTTTAACGCAGCAAATGAGCTGGCTGTAAAGAAGTTTTTACAGGAAAAAATCGGTTTTCTGGATATTTACGATATTATTGCACAGTCTATGGAAAGACATACAGTGATTCGGAATCCGGAGCTGGAGGAGATACTGGCAGTAGAAAACGAGACTTATCAGTGGATTGAAAGCAGGTGGTAGATTGAAGATTATTCTGGCATTATTGATTTTCAGTGCGATCATTCTTTTTCATGAGCTGGGGCATTTCCTTCTTGCAAAAAAAAAATAAGATCGTAGTAACGGAGTTTTCCCTTGGAATGGGACCAAGGCTGCTTAGCACAGAGAAGAATGGAACAAGGTATTCTCTGAAGCTTTTGCCTCTTGGCGGTTCCTGTGCCATGCTGGGAGAGGATATGGAGGATGAGTCCAAGGGGACTTTCAACGGTGCACCAGTGTGGGGGAAGAATCGCTACAGTTGCAGCAGGACCGGTATTTAACTTTATCCTGGCGTTTGTGCTTGCTGTGATCATTGTTTCGCTGGTGGGCTATGACCCGGCAAAGGTTACGCAGGTGGAGAGTGGTTCTACTGTGGCTGAAGCTGGTCTTAAGGAAGGGGATATTATCAAAGAATATCAGGGGTATCATATTGATCTGGCAAGAGATCTTTATCTGTATATGTATCTGAATAATCCACAGGAGGATGAGACCATTCATATGATTGTGGAGAGGAATGGCAAAAAGATGTGGAGTTGGCCTTCAAACCAGACGTACAGGTGAGATACCTTCTTGGCTTTAACAGAAAGAGTACCGATTCTCTTGAGGTGGCATCCCTGATTCCGGGAATGGGCTTATCTGAAACTGGTGTGGAGCCTGGGGACGTGATCACTTCCATTAATGGTACCAGACTGGAGAGTTCGGACGATTATACTGCATATCTTGCAGAGCATCCTCTCACAAGTGAGCCTGTGACCATTACTTATGAGCGTGATGGCCTGGAATACAACGCTGAGGTAACTCCATCGGAGTCCCGCACAGCAGTGCTTGATTTTTCTTATAATCTGGCGTACACGAAGACACATGGATTTGAAGTGCTGAAGTATGGAACACTGGAAGTAAAATATATGATCCGCTCTACCTTACTCAGCCTGAAAAGAGCTTCTTACCGGCGGACTGGGCGTAAAGGATTTAAGCGGTCCGGTTGGCGTAGTTGATGCAATTGGCAGCACCTATGAGGCAAGTAAGAGTGAGGGCATGCTGACAATCTGGGTAAATATGCTGTATATGGCAGCTCTTTTATCTGCAAACCTTGGTGTTATGAACCTGCTTCCGCTTCCTGCACTGGATGGTGGCCGGCTTGTATTTCTGATTATCGAGGCTATCCGGAGAAAACCGGTGAACAGACAGATTGAGGGCATGGTTCATTTTGCAGGTTTGATGGTGTTGATGCTTTTTGATGGTTGTAGTTATGTATAATGATATTTTGAAGATTTTTTTAATCTTTTGAAATGAAAAAGCTGTAAAAAATGAAAGCGAAGGCTATGTGTATCAAACGGATATGCATAGCCTTTTTTGATGCAGCAGACGATTCTGCAGCAAATTCCTATTACCAAAAAAAAGCTTTTCCAGGCAGTGAGAGGAAATAACGGAAATGCAGATGAGGGGGGATGGTCTGCTGCAGGCGGCAAATCTTGCAAGGGATTCCTTTTTATATGGAAAACTTCCGAATATGTAGTAATAAAAACTACATAATAAAGTGTCGAATAAAAAGTAAAACTTGACATAAAAACAATAATGCTTTATACTAAAATAGTTTTAAAATCAAACTAAATTAAAGCATGGAGGATATTGTTTTTGGATAGAGAATACAAAAGCAGTTTGAGATGTTTGAAAATTGGAGATAAGGTGGCAGAACTTCCTATTATTCAAGGGGGAATGGGCGTGGGAGTGAGCCGTAGCTCCCCTTGGCTGGCGCGGTGGCAGCAGAAGGAGGAGTGGGAGTTATTTCCACAGCTCAGATTGGATATGATGAGGCTGGCTTTGAGAAAGACCAGGCGGGATGCAATCTGAAGGCAATAAGAAAGCACATATGGAAGGCAAGGGAGATTGCCAAGGGAAAAGGGCTGGTCGGTGTTAATATTATGGTAGCGCTGAAACATTATAAAGAGCATGTAAAGGACGCTGAGGAATGTGGTGCAGATGTGATCATCAGTGGCGCAGGACTTCCCATGAATCTGCCAGAGCTGGTACCGGAGTTTTGCAGAACAAAGATTGCGCCTATTGTTTCTTCTAAAAAGGGCAGCAAATCTGATTCTGAAAATGTGGGCACATCGATATAACCGGACTGCAGATCTGATCGTAGTGGAAGGACCGGAGGCAGGAGGACACCTGGGATTTTCCAGGGATCAGCTGGCTCACAGGGATGAGATGGATTTTGACCAGGAAATCCGGGATATTATTGCATGTAAAAAAGGAATATGAGGAAAAGTTTGGCCGGGAAATTCCAGTGGTAGTTGCTGGCGGAATTTTTGACCGGAAAGATATTGATCATGCTATGGCACTTGGGGCAGATGGTGTGCAGATCGCAAGCCGGTTTGTGGCGACAAAGGAATGCGATGCCGATGAAAGGTATAAACAGGCGTATGTAAATGCAAGGAAAGAGGATGTGCAGATTATCCAGAGCCCTGTAGGAATGCCTGGAAGGGCGCTTTGCAATCCTTTTTATGAAACTGGTAGAGAATGGACGGATTCCAGTAAAGAAGTGCTATAACTGCCTGGAAAAATGTAATCCAGGACAGGTTCCGTACTGCATTACCAAGGCATTGATCGATGCGGTGGAGGGAGATGTAGAGAAATGGATTGATGTTCTGTGGGGCAAATGTTGGAAGGATTGACAAAATTACTTCAGTGCATGAATTGATGCGGGAATTGGCAGAAGGCTGATGGTTAGCCGGTTCCTATATGGTGATGTTGCTGACAAACGGCATGTCCGTTTAGATTATAAGGTTTAGATTAGAATTTTTTATGGCGGGAGAGAAAATCCCGCCATATTATGTTTATTGTAATTCTGCAATCCGGGTGACGCCTACGTAAATTTCCTGAATGGTGTACCAGGTGGTATAATCTACGATTCCGGTTTCCGGAAGACCGAAAATATTCTGGAATTTGCGGACCGAGGCCTGAGTCTGGGCACCATAGATTCCGTCCGGATTTACTTTTGGAAGAGCAGGGTAGGCCTGGCTGATAGCATTTAGCTGTTCCTGAAGCTGGAGTACTTTGCTGCCGGAAGCACCAATATCCAGGTCATATCCTGGCCAGGAGGAAGGAATCCCGGAGACTTCTTCTGCCACATTGATATACATATCGTTTCCGTAGAAATACCGTAGGATTTCAATAGCAGAATATCCCTGGTCTCCAAGCCGCTTGCTTCCCCACTGTGTCATCCATCCTCTGTCCCGGCACTGCACCCGCTCTCCGTCGCAGTACTGGGTAAGAATTGGCTGACGGACGTTAGGACGGGATAGATAATTCTCGAAAAGTTCGTCTACAATGCGGTCGATAGAGTCAAAGATGTTTCGTCCGCGGATCCATTTGTGGTCGTAGGCGGTGGAGGAGGTGATGGTGTAGTCTTTCCCTTTATTGCGGTACCACTCCGTGTACACCCGGTTTAGGGTAAAGGACATAATTGCCAGGATGTTGGCGCGGATAGTGTCGTCAGGCCAGGTGGGATAGATTTCGCTGCTTGCTACATTTTTGATATAGTCGCGGTAGCGGGACATAATAATTAGAGGCGGAGTTATCACCTACAGGCCCATCGTGCACTACAATGTACTCCGGAATTACGACCTTGCTTAGAACAATTTCGCCAGTTTCGTGTACTGGTTTAATTTCAGATTCCTGTATTTTTGGTGGATATTCATAGAAAAGTGTATGGGGAGGAATGACAATTCTGTTTTCGAAACCGTGTCTTGCCTGGGATTCAGAAGGACAGGCTGTTTGGCCAGAACCGCAGGCAAGACTTCTGTGCCTGCGATTTCCTCCTGGTGAAAATCCTCGGCTTTGATATGCATGGAATATTCTGCATAAGGCTGCGCCTCCTCGGAAGCATTCAGGCTGTATTCCAGAGGAGGCGTTTTTAATTGAAGGACAGGGGTGTTGACGGAAGAATCCGTGCGGACTTCTTCAATGACACTGTTTGGATCACCTGTATAAGAAATACGGACCAGTGCATTTTCCACAGGGCGGTTGTCTGTTTTTGAATGGACCGTTATCTGTAAGGTACCCTGGTCTACATTTTCCTGCTGTGCACATAAGGCTTTTCTGTAATACATGGACGACCTCATAAAATGCTCTCCCTTCCAGGTATTATATGCTAAAAATGCAATTGTGAAAACATAATTCAGGGGATGTTTGTGGGGATGAGAATATATTATAATAGTAAAGTGGCAGCAGGACAGCGGTGCCTACGGTGAAAAAAAAACGAAAGAAGGAATAAAATGAAACACTTAAGAAAACAAATTGCAGGCTATCTTTTTAACGCTTATTCTGCTTATGGCAGGAATCGTATTCCCTGGAAGCGGGGGAAAAGGTTCTGGCATCTGGCGGCAGCATGACCGTGCATTTCCTGGATGTGGGGACAGGGATTATCCATTCTGGTGCAGTCAGAGGGACAGAATCTGCTGTATGATGGTGGTCCAAGAAGCGCGTCCAGCTATGTGGTGTCCTATTTGCAGGAGCAGAATGTGTCAGAAATTGATTATCTGATTTCATCCCATTACGATGAGGACCATGTGAGCGGACTGATTGGCTGTCTGAATGCATTTCAGGTGGAAAATGTGATTGAGCAGATTATATCCATGATTCTTCCCTTTATGGCTCTTTTATGGATGCAGTGGCAGCACATGGGCTTGAAGTACAGCATCCGGCAGTGGGAGCGGAGTATACATTTGGCTCGGGAGAATTTACAATTCTTTTCCAAGGGAAATCAGCAAAGAGAGCAATGCTAATTCGGTGGCAATTAAGCTGACGAATGGAGAAAACAGTTTCATTTTTACCGGGGATGCAGATTTTAACTGTGAGGCAGATATGGTGAATTCTGGAATCAATCTGAGCTGCGATGTGTTAAGCGTGGGTCATCATGGATCTGCCACATCCACAAGCTGGGATTTTCTTCAGGCTGCAATTCCGGAATTTGCAGTGATCAGCTGCGGTGCTGGAAATATGTATGGTCATCCACATGCGGATACCATGGAAAAACTGTCGGATATGGGAATTCAGGTATATCGCTCTGATGAACAGGGAACCATTGTGGCTTCTTCGGATGGAAGTGCTATTACCTGGAGTGCAGATCCCTGGCAATGATTATACTTCAGGTGATGGAGAAGCAGCTGGGCAAAGTGAAGGGGAGAAGGGATTTACAGCTGAAGATAATAGCGGAACTGATGCAGCTGCAGCATCAGAAAAGTCAGAACAGATTGCTGCAGCAGATGACAGTCGGGAGGAAATGGTATGGATATCTGCTACAGGAAGTAAATATCACAGTATTCCTGACTGTGGAAATATGAATCGGATAAGGCATATCAGGAGCCAGTCTCACAGGCTGTGGCTCAAGGATATGAAGCTTGTAAGAAGTGCTTTTGATTATATATATTTAACCGAAATTTTCCATTATATTTCGGAATATCCCTTTTTATTTGGGAAAATTCTGGTATACTAGAGCGTGTTTGAAAAATGCTTTCTGCAAGATGTGCGTTACAATTTGTGGGAGATTTCACCTGAATGAGGGCGGCGTAGCGGGCTACGTCAACTGAATGAAGGTGAAATATACCGCAAAGTGGGGCGTGCAGATTGCGGGAATGATTTTTTTCAAACAGGCTCTAAAAGTGTATGCTTAGTAGAACGTACGGAATATAAAATATAATAACTGTGTAGTTTTCGGACCGTAATCCGTGAGGGCTCCGGCAGTTATAAATAAATTGGTGGTGTAAAATTAGTGAGTGAACAGAAAAGAGTAATTTATACAAAGGAGGAACTGGCTGCGAAGGTAAAGGTTCCGGCTATCGTGGAGCAGGATCTGAAGCGCATTATCAGTGATCGCCTGGAACAATGCGGTCTGTATTACAGATGCTTTTCCAGAATCAAGACAGCTTCTTCTATGGCTCATAAATTTGCTCTGAAAAAGATTATGGCGCGGAGAATAAGAAACTGCAGGACCTGGTAGGTGTCCGTATTAACCTGTATTTTGATGATGATGTAGAAATCTGCCAGAATATTGTGGAAAATACCTTTGATGTGATTGGCTGGTCCACTTCGGAAAGAAGCGAGGAGGAGTTCAAACCTACGAAATTAAACGGCGTGTGCCGTCTTCCGGAATATTTGCGATCAGAAATTTCAACAGAGACCTGGGATATGTATATTGATGATACCTTCGAGATTCAGATTAAGACCATGTTTTTTCGAGGGCTGGCATGAGATCGAGCACGATATGCGCTATAAATGAGAGGAACTGTGGAAGAATTACAAGGGCTTTCCAAGATACTTTAACAGGATTCTGGCAACTTTGGAGCTTTGTGATAAATCCATGGTTACCCTGTTTGAGGATCTGGGACATTCCCTTTATAAATCGGGCAGATGGAGTGATATGATCAAGAGCCATTTCCGTCTGAAGCTGGGAGAGGGACAGCTTTATCCCGAGGTGGCGAAGCTTCTGGATGAGGATTGTGACCAGCAGGTGGAGAACCTGGCCAAGCGTATTTATAAGACCAGCAAGCAGACACTGGTAGACCAGCTGCTTCACCGCAGCCGCAAGGTACCGATCAATGTAAATACGATTATTGCTCTGTTAAACGACAGTCAGTTCCATGACAGTCGTCTGACCGCTATTTTTAAGGAACGTGATGTTTATAATGATGGCCGCGAGGAGAGCCTTGGAGAATCCTGGCATTATGAGATGAAGCCTCTTATCCGCCACAACGTATTCCAGATGTGCACACAGGTGGATGGAAGTCGTCTGAAGGAAGAGAAAACGGCATCTGCTGCAGAGATTTTCCAGCAGGCAGCAGATGCGATATATGGCTGGATCGTGGGGAAATATGGCGGTCTGTTTAAAGGAAATGCCACAGAAGACCAGTACTTATCATGCTGACATTCTGGCTTATCATGTAGCTGTGAATTATGATCCGGGCAACCGCCACCTGAATATGCATGTAAGACATATGGATATGGAAGTGGGCGGCCGGATCTGGTATTCCGAGGCAGGGCTTGAGGTATCCCCGTCAGGAGAAAGTAATCCCTGAAGGTTTGCAACGGATATGCACAGCCGGCCAGAGAGCATACTATCCAGGATCCGGGGAGTAACCTTTTTTCAGCTATCCGGGCTATTATAAGACAATTGTAGATAATATCGGAATTGTTAATGGAATTGAGTGCTCTAACCGGAAGAAGGATCCTGCGGGAGGAGATGTTTGGAAATCTGATCACAGCGCTGAAGGATTCCGAGCGTTTATTCCCGGTCGTGGTGATCGTTTCCAGAGAGACTTCAGATGGAATGATGGATGAAGACTGGCTTTGGCCAGTTCCGCGTATCTGATTTTACAAGAACGGTATGGCGTTATTCCCATGTGTTTACTGCCCATGAGTCTCACCGGAAAGAAATTCTTGAAGCTTGCAGGGATTGATCTGCGCCAGATTGATGATATTCCCAGACTTTATATTTTCTGGCCAGGAGGAGACGTAGATGATTACGGTCCGGAGGATGTGACGAACCGCAGTTTTGGACGTCACCTGGAAGCCCGAGAGGCGACGCCTGGGCACGGCCGATATTGTCCGCGGCGGACAGGCATTTTACCATAAGATCGTTACAGATCTGCGTGAGTGGAATATTTCCGCAGATATGTGGGAAGGATTTAAACTGGAGACAGTGACGGAATTGCCGAAATAGAATGATAGAAGTACCACTGGCAGTTGGTGAGAAAATTAAGACGACGATTTTCTTATCAGCTGTTGGTGGTGTTTCTTTATGACTGAATATAACTTGGCGTTTAAAAGAGAAAAATCTGTTAGGTTATAACGTATACTTGTACCTTCAAAAATAAAACTATTTTGTAGTGGTTAATTTGAATTTAAATGTAAAATACAAGAATAAAATGCAAAATAAAATAAAAGCACAAGAAATAAAATAAAACAAGATATTCTTGTGAAAAAGCATTGACGTTTATAGGAAATATGGTATCCTATAATAGAAAGGAGTGTGAAAAATATGACGAAAAGTGCAAGAATACAAGAAAAAATCATAGAAATTTTGGCTGATGGAAATTATCATACTGTTCAAGAAATTAAAAAGTTTTCTACGGAAAGCAGGAATTTCTGATTATTCAGAGGGGCAGTTCTCTTGCGCATGAAATACTTTGCTTAGAAATCAATCCATTCAAAAAATGGATAGGGGATTTATAAAAATAAAACAAAATGTGGGGAGGTAAAGATTTTATGAAAACTTGTTTTGTAGTATCCCTATTGGAGAAACAGATAGTGAAATAAGGAGTAATGCAGATAAATTATTCAAATATATTATTAGTCCAGTTTGTGAAAGTTGTGGCTTTGAAACTGTACGAGTAGATCAAATTAATGATTCGGATTCAATTACACAAACTATTATTGATAAGCTTTTTATCATCGGAGCTTGTCATAGCTGACATTTTCGGGGCATAATCCTAATGTTTTTTTTTTGAAATGGGATATAGAAAATGTACAGACAAGCCGATTATTCACTTTAAAAAAGAAAGGCGAAACTATACCATTTGATGTAAACACAGTAAGAACATTCGAGTATGATCAACCGATTTAGATAATGTAGAAGAAACTAAGAAACGTTTAGAACAAACAATAGGGACCTTTCTTTTTTGAGAACAAAACTAATGCATTGGGACAAGATGAAGAAAAACAATAAGCAGCTTTTTTTTCAAAGTATTCTTACTATGCTGTATCAAATTCAAGATTCTATTACTGAATTAAAAGAGCAAATAAAAAAAAGATACAGAAACGATACAAGCAATAATGCAAACAAGCTTAAATAATGCCCAAAAAAGAAGAATCTACGGATGTTGTTATGATGAAAACGTTGTTACCCGAGTTGATTAAAAAATCCAAAATTATTCCAAAATTTAATGCAATTTGCCGAAATGACTAATAAACCTAAGAAGCAATAAAAAAGAGATAATCATAATTGTTGAGGACGAAATTTGCTGAGGGTCTTTTGTGAGATAAATTGTACTCTATAAACTGAATAAAATTTAAAGATAAATTTGTATTTCTGTACAGACTTTAGAACGGATTACCAAAATTATACGTATCATCCTAAAAACTATGTAGAAATTATAGCTATTTCACTGTAAAATGTTTATACTGCTATTATGCATGAAAACGTAGAAATGCCTTTTAACTCCTCAAGATTATGCAGAAGACTATTATATACGAGCTTTAGACATTATTTTCTCATACATTTATTCGAGGAAGATACACTAATGTTTATAGTAAAGTTCCAGAAAATACAGTTCCTGTTTGCGATTTGAACGCTTGAATGGATTATATCCAAACGAAGAAAAGGATAGCTATAGCTACGTATCATTTGCTAAAGTTACGCAGAGCATGTTGTTTCATGCTTAAAATTGCTGGGTAGAGATTTTTAATGATTTTGAGGTGACGTGCATGACTAATCTCATACCTAATCGTTCTAAAAAATGGTTTCTGGGATATGTCGGATTAAATGATTGCTGGATGTATTTATCATTTTCATGACGATTGTAGTGAAAAAGTGACAGCGTCTGCTTGTTTATCATCCTTTGCGAATTCTGAATGTGGCAATGACTGTCTGTCAAAGATAACATCTGATGAATTTTTCGGCTACTTCAGAGTTACACTTGTTGTGCGTTGCATAATCCTTTTTGTGGTTGATATAGTATTGGGACATCGCCTTTTTGAAGATATCTGTGAGACTAGATTGTAACAGTATGAAAAAGTTACGGAGATATTTATCAATGGTAAGAATAAAATGGAATTTTGCAAGTAAGGAGGGAGCCATAGATATGACTCCCAGGAGTTTTTATTTGACAATTATGTAGTCTATGCGATTGATGGTTTGGATACGGTTAGAATCTTTTTTAACAGCTTTATTGATTTATTTAACTGAGTACTAGTATAGTATCCATCTAGTAATAATAGTTTACAGTTACTTGCTTTTTTGCTATACTCCATTCAAAAAACAGTTCTGGAGGATACGCAATGCCACGTTATCATGTTACACTTACTGATACAGAAATACAGGAACTCAAATCTCTCATCCAAAAAAGGGGTGGAAAGGGCTATCGTATAAAGCATGCTCAAATCTTACTAAAGCTGGATCAAAAGCCTGAAAATAGTTCCTGGACATATGACCGTATCAAAGAAGCATATGGTGCTTCCCATAGTACAATAGCTGGAATTGCCCAGCGTTTTGTAACAGAAGGTATGGAATCTGCCCTTGGAAGAAAAGAGCAAAAAAAAAAACCGACACCGAAAAGTTACAGGTGATGTAGAAGCAAGGATTTGTGCAATTGCCTGTTCGACACCTCCGGAAGGGGCTTCCCGTTGGACCATGCAGGCTATCGCGGAGGAACTGATACGGCTGGAAGTTGTTGATTACATCACCGATAGTACGGTCTGTAACGTTATGAAAAAACGAAATTAAACCGTGGCTTGTAAAGAGTGGTGCATCCCCCAGGCTGATGCAGAATTCGTAGCAAAAAAATGGAGGATGTTCTGGATGTATATCAAAGATCATATGATCCGTCCAGACCGGTAGTTTGTATTGATGAAACGAATAAACAGCTAATCATAGAAAAACGGGTTCCCTGTAAGCCAGGGGAACCAGAAAAATTGGATTCTGTTTATGTCCGGAATGGAGTTGCAGATATCTTTATGATATCTGAGCCGTTGGCAGGAAAACGGGAAACTGTTGTAAAACAAACCCGGACAGCAATTGATTTTGCTGAAATTCTTCGCTATACGGCAGATGAATTATATCCAAAAGCGGAAAAAATCATATTGGTCACCGATAACTTAAATATCCATGCGCCATCTTCTTTGTACAAGGCATTTTCAGCACAAGAAGCCAAACCGTTTAACCAAACGTTTTGAATGGCATTACACGCCAAAACATGGAAGCTGGTTGGATATGGCAGAAATAGAAATAGGGGTTATGAGCCGCCAGGCACTTGCAAAAACCATTTCCAGATCTCGAAAGTTTTGAAAAACAGGTTCGTAGCTGGACAGTGAATCGAAATGCAAAATGCGTAAAAATAAACTGGCAGTTCACGACAGCTGATGCCAGAATTAAACTGGCAAAGCTATATCCAACAACACTTTAAAAAACTAGATGGATGCAGTACTAGTCTAATTCTTTGTTACAATCTCGTCTTTATTCTTATAAATGCTGTTTGCCGGAACGCATCCACGTACTGGAGAAAGCGGATAAATGTTAGTGTTTCTTCCAATCACAGTTCCCGGATTCAGAACCGAACCACAGCCAACTTCTACATGATCTGCCAGCATGGCACCAAACTTCTTAAGTCCTGTTTCAATCTTCTCGTCACCGTCTTTTTACAACAACCAATTTCTTGTCAGATTTTACATTGGAACAGATGGAACCTGCACCCATATGGGATTTGTAACCCAGTACAGCGTCTCCCTACATAATTGTAATGGGGAACCTGCACATTGTTAAAAAAGGACTACATTCTTAAGCTCTGTGGAGTTTCCCACTACACAGCCCTCTCCTACAAGAGTTTTGCCGCGGATAAATGCACAGTGGCGCACTTTCTGTATTCTTGCCGATGATGGCTGGTCCGTTAATGCAGGCGGTAGGTGCAACCTTTGGCAGATTTCGCAATCCAGATATCCCCCTCCAGATAGTCATATTCATCTGGATCCAATGTTTTTCCCAATTTCACAATGAAATCACCAATCTCCGGAAGAACTTCCCACGGATAGGTTTTCCCCTGAAAAGCTCTCCTGCGATGGTCTGGGTCATATCCAGCATGTTTGCGATGGTAAAATCTTTTAACATAATACATCCTCTAATTTAATGATATAGTGTAAATCTAATTTAATGAATGATTTCCTTTATTCCCCAATCATTTGTATTCAGAGCGTGTTCTGCCTTTTTTTTCACAGCAGTTTCCCCCTGCTCCGGGCTTTTATAAAACTGCGCAGCTGCATCAAAAAACTGCCTCAGCGCATACTGAAAATGACTGTCCTCCACCTGTTTGGTACGAATCCTTACAAAGTGCTCCAGCTTATCCATATATTCCTGCTCTGTAATAGATCCCTCTGCTACATAGGTAAGTCCCTTCTCCCAGCTGGCAGTCAGTTCCGGGTTCAGAAGCTGACGGATAGAACAGTTTACCACATCATAAATCATTTCTCCCTGAAGGGTAGGTGTGATCACCTGGGTTTTCTTATTCAGAGACAGATATCTGATATTAAACAGCTTCTTCAAAATCTCTGCTCTGGTGGCGCTGGTACCAATTCCGCTTCCCTTGATCTGTGAACGAAGATCCTCATCCTCGATCAGCTGGCCTGCATTCTCCATTGCCAGGATCATAGAACCGGAATTGTATCGTTTCGGTGGAGATGTCTCTCCTTCCTTGATACCAAGACCATTTATGTTTAGTATATCACCTGTTTTTCAGTTTCTGCAATGCAGCTAACAAAGCTTCGTCGCAGTAAACCTCACCTTCTCCTTCACTTTCGGGAGTTTTTCCGGAAGCTTCTGCCATACTCTTTTTTTTTGCAAAAAAGAATTTTGCAGCAATCTTCAGATACCCTTCACTAAGCAAAACTTTAAAAGAAGAAAAAGAAAGATTCATTCTCCATTTTCGTCACAAGGCTTACCTTCTGATAAACAGCCGGTGGATAAAAAATGCTTAAAAATCGTCTCACAATCGTCTCATACACCCGCTGTGCCGTCAGAGAAAGTCCCTTTAGTGCGCCAAGTCCCTGGCCAGTAGGAATAATAGCATAATGGTCTGTAATCTGTTTGTCATTGGTGTAACGTGTCTTCGCGATATTTTTTATATGCGCCAAGCTCTAACGCACCTTGCGCAGCTTCCCCCGGCCTGAGGATAATTCCGAAGCCCGGAAATATTCTTATAAATCTCCTTTGCCACAGCTGTCGATAAAACTCTGGCATCTGTTCTGGGATATGTGACCAGTTTCTTTTCATAAAGATCCTGCACAATGGAAAGAGTCTCATCCGGACTGATCTTGAACAGTTTGGAACAGACATTCTGAAGCTCTGCCAGATTAAACAGAAGAGGCGGATTCTTATTTTCCTTCTTTTTCGCTCAATCTTCTCCACTGTACATATAAGAGGCTGCTGTGTACTTAATTCACAGATCAGCTTCTGGGCATCTTCTTTTTTCTTAAAACCATTTTCTTTATATAAAACAGGGGGACTGGAAATAGCGGCTGCCTTCTACAGCTCTCCACTCTCCTTCAAAGCTTTCTCCTTCAAGAGCAATGCTGCTCACAACTCTGTAAAAAGGTGTTTTCACAAATGCGCGGATTTCCCGCTCCCGGCGGACTACCATGCCGAGGACACAGGTCATAACCCGTCCAACGGAAATTGCCTGGTATTTGCCTCCAAGATAATTGGTTACGCTGTTTCCATAACGCAAAGTCAGCAGACGGGAGAAGTTAATTCCCATCAGATAATCTTCTTTTGCCCGCAGATAGGCGGCTGCGGCAAGGTTATCATATTCTGAGATGTCCTTTGCCTCACGGATTCCCCGAAGAATCTCTTCTTCAGTCTGGGAGTCGATCCACACACGCTTCTGCGTCCTGTCCCTTCACTCCCGCCATCTGTGCTACCAGGCGGTAAATATATTCACCTTCACGCCCGGAGTCGGTACACACATAAATGGTATCAATATCAGATCTGTTTAAAAAGCCCTTTCACGATCTGGAACTGTTTTTCCACGCCAGGTATCACTTCGTATTTAAAATCATGCGGCAAAAAGGCAGGGTATCTAAACTCCACCTTTTTGTATTTCATATCATATTTCTCAGGATAGCTCATGGTGACCAGATGTCCCACACACCAGGTCACCACGCAGGTATCAGACTCGATATAGCCATCCGTCTTTGTCCGCCAGATTTTTAAAGCTTTTCGCAAATTCCTGAGCCACACGCTGGGCTTCTCTGCTATGTATAAAGCTTTTTGACATATTATTTATCTGCACTCATCTTTCTTAAAGGCCAAGCCAGTAAAAGAGCACCTCCCACCATATTTCCAAGCGTTACGATCCAGCATACTTTTCAGCATCAGACCAACGGAAAGGCCGTCTACCAGACCAAGGCTTACTACAAAAATTCCCATGTTTGCAATGCAGTGCTCAAATCCGCTGAAAACGAATGCAGAGATACACATTACGATCATAAGGAATTTACCGGTTTCACTTTTCAGCTTAATTCCGCAGAGTACACCAAGACATACGAAGAAGTTACACAAAATTGCACGCATGAACATCTGTCCCATAGGGATCGTCAGCTTGTTGTTAATAAAGCCTGCGAAATAATCTGCTGAGCCGGATGCACCTGCTCCTACAAAAAAGAAGTGCCATAATTGCACATCCAACGAAATTGCCAAGGTAGCTTACCAGCCATACCTTGCCTGCATCCCCCCCAGGATACACTCTTGTCGAAAGCGCCGAATGCCATTACCATGTTATTACCGGTAAACAGCTCGCCGCCAACCAGGCTGATCAGAAGAACAGCAATGGAGAACACTACAGCTCCAAGAAACTTTTTGCCCCAGGCAGGATCTGATCCTGAAAATACACTTCCTATAACATTGCTGTAAATAACTGCCACATCAATAAAGAAACCAGCCATTACAGCCCGAAGAAAGTACTTCAGGAAATTGCCGTTCAGCAGCCCGATTTTTGTTTTTGGCTGCGTTTGAAAGTTTTTGCACATCTTCATAGTTCATAAAAAACACCTCCGTATTGTTTTTTACAATTATAACACTTTGATGTATTTTTCACAATAGAAGTTGATAATTTTTTATCAATTAGGAACTATTTCACAAAAACGAGATGTTTCTTTTGTAAATTAATTACCCGTCCAATCACAGCACAGGGAAGCGACAGAGAAGACAGTCGACTAATTGCCCTGTCCGCATCCTGAGAATCTATACTCAGGAGAAGCCCTCCGGAAGTCTGCGGGTCAAATACTATATCCTCACGGGCAGCAAGCTCTGCTTCATTTATGATGGTTTCACTTCTGTCTGTTTCATTTTCCACGGCTTACACACCTGGTCTTTTCCAGCCAGAAAATTCTCACTGCTTTCCCCACTGTGATTCTTCCATGAAAACTCGCACTCTTCCCCTGCAAATTCCCGATTGCGGTATGCACCTGCAGGAATAAATCCCATAGAAGCATAGTCAAGTGCTCCTTTCATAATCGGCAGGGAACCAAGAGAAATACAAAGGGTCTTCCCACTTCCCTTCGCCATTTCCAGGGCATGTCCGGCAAGACCAAAACCTGTTACATCCGTGCAGGCATGAATCTGCAGATCTGCCACCTTTATCTCTGGCATACCTGTTCAAAGTCGCCATCACAGAAGCTGCATAGGCAGTCTCTTCCTCAGATGCCATCTCTCCTTTCACTGCAGTAGAAAGAATTCCGGTTCCAAGAGGCTTGGTAAGGATCAGTACATCTCCGGTCTCTGCTCCAATATTTTTCCACATTGAGGCAGGATTTACAAATCCGGTAACGCACAAGCCATATTTCGGCTCATCGTCCTGAATCGTGTGTCCTCCCGCAAGAGAAGCACCAGCCTCCATTACCTTGTCTGCACCTCCCCGCAGAATCTCGCCCAGAATCTCCGGATCAAGACAATTAGGAAAGGCCGCAATATTCAATGCCAGCTTAGGCTCTCCACCCATAGCATACACATCACTTAACGCATTTGCCGCTGCGATCTGTCCGAAAGTATAAGGATCGTCCACGATCGGTGTAAAAAATCCACAGTCTGGATCATGGCCAGATCATCAGATATGCGATATACAGCAGCATCGTCGGAAGATTCCGTTCCGACCAGTAAATTCGAATCATAAAACTTCGGCAGCTTACCCAGAACCTGGGCAAGGGTCCCCGGACCTACTTTCGCCGCTCAGCCAGATGTATGAGAATACTGGGTAAAGGCGGATTCGCTCTCTGTCGCTCATGGACTCACCTCCTGTCAGTTCTAGAGCGTGTTTGAAAAAAGGCTTTCTGCAAGATGTGCGTCACAATTTGTGGGAGATTTTGCCCGGATGAGGGCGCCGTAGCGGGCTACGGCAACCGAATTCGGGTGAAATCTCCCGCAAAAGGGCGTACAGATTGCGGGAATGATTTTTCAAACAGGCTCTAACGTGCTATCTATTTTAACATGAATCTCCCCTATCGTAAACGGTCAGTTTTTTATTTTAGTTGTTTATCTGTTACTATTTTTGAAGAAGGTGCAAGATGTACGTCACAATTTGTGGGAGATTTTTGTCTGGATGAAAGCGCCGTAACGGGCTACGGCAGACGAATTCGAGTGAAATCTACCACAAAGTGGGGCGTGCTGATTGCCGACTATCCCAAAAGGGAGAATGCCACCACATCCGGCAGCATTCTCCCTGCATTTATTCACTCTTCAATTTATTTCGCCTGGATATATCCCTGCGCCTTCAATGTCTCTGCGCAAAGAACAGCACCACCTGCAGCACCTCTTACAGTGTTGTGGGAAAGTCCAATGAACTTCCAATCGTAAACAGTATCCTCTCGCGAAGTCTTCCGATTGATACGCCCATTCCGTTCTCGAAGTTCACATCCTCTGTAACCTGGGGACGATTGTCCTCCTCCATATACTGGATGAACTGCTCCGGTGCGCTGGGAAGATTCAGTTCTGAGGAACTCCCTTGAACTCTACAAGTGCTTTTACAAGCTGCTCTTTCGTAGGTTTCTTTCTGAATTTTACAAATGCAGCTGCAGTGTGGCCATTCAGGATCGGCACACGAACGCACTGACATGTGATAACAGGCTCTTTCGCCGGAACAATCACGCCGTCCTCAACTTTACCCCAGATACGAAGTGGCTCTTTCTCGCTCTTTTTTCTTCCTCGCCACCAATATATGGAATGATGTTATGCTCCATTTCCGGCCAGTCCTTAAATGTTTTTCCAGCTCCGGAAATTGCCTGATATGTAGTAGCAACTACTTCATATGGCTCAAATTCTTTCCATGCAGTAAGTGCAGGTGCATAGCTCTGAATAGAACAGTTTGGCTTAACAGCGATGAAACCTCTCTTTGTTCCCAGACGCTCTTTCTGATGTTTGATAACTTCGAAATGCTCTGGATTGATTTCCGGAATTACCATCGGCACATCAGGTGTCCATCTGTGAGCGCTGTTGTTGGAAACAACTGGTGTCTCAGTCTTGGCATATGCTTCCTCGATGGCTTTAATCTCGTCCTTGGACATATCTACACAGCAGAGAATACAAAGTCAACAGTTGACGCAACCTTCTCTACCTCATTTACATTCATAACAACAAGTCTTTTTCACTGCTTCCGGCATTGGAGTATCCATTTTCCATCTGCCTCCTACAGCGTCCTCGTAAGTCTTTCCAGCACTTCTCGGGCTTGCTGCAACAGTTACAACTTCAAACCATGGATGATTCTCTAACAGGGAAATAAATCTCTGACCCACCATTCCGGTAGCACCTAAAATACCAACTCTAAGCTTTTCACTCATAATATTCTCTCCTCATTCTTTCCTCTGCGGTACATGTGTATTTCTATGACATACTATACCATGTTCTGAGAAAATGCAAGTACTTTCTTAAATTTTATCATATTAAAGCAATAAATTTATCTGATTTACCAAAAATCCTGTAAAACAAGATTCTTT
>VOFJ01002157.1_pt1 | contig 40055 bp, 76 predicted proteins | sample 5384081 | NCBI WGS metagenome assembly VOFJ01 (sample SAMN12384729, study PRJNA508395) | human gut metagenome | isolation source: healthy gut I | host: Homo sapiens
CTGGTTCAGTTAGCGATAATGTGCGGGCATGCATCGTTACAAACTCGTCAAGTGAATCAAACCTTCTGGTTTGTTTGGACAATTTTACCTTTCATCAAAGTACCTCAAAATAATACTAACAACAAACTGACTATTGGTACAACGTATCATAAAATTTATAAAAGTGGTAATGATTAACAAACTAATTTCATGCGCGGTGACGCTTTACAAAGATCCCACTCAGTCGAGGCTCTTTGTACAGAGAGTATCAGGTATAAGGAACTTGGTTTTTCTGCTGGAACTATTCCGTAATGTCTCAGGCTTGTGGGTCTGGCAAGGAGGCAAGACAAATAAGGAGGAGTGCGTCTGCCCATGGTCAGGTCAAAGCTTGGTAGGACTGTTCAAACTGGGAGAAAAAGTCGGTCCACATCGGCTTCATCTGAATAAAAATCAGGTTCTCTGTTGAAGTCTCCCGGGTACAGCACTTTGAGGCCGAGCAGCTTCCTTCTAGAAAAAGTGCTTTGAACACATTTAATCACATGCAACAGGTTATTCTTAGGTAATTCCAAAGTGCAATCATAGTCTTCTCAAATCTAATGATGGGGCACAATGACAAATATATAACACAGATTGGGGGACAAATAGAGAAACTGAATGGAGGTTTACAGCTGGAAGCTGAGAACTGGCCCGGAGGGTCACGAATAAAAGAAGAAAGAGAAGGGACATGGAGACATGAAAGACCAGACTTTTATTTAGTTTGCTTTTGAAAAAAAGGTGTAATCAGCAATTGCACAATCCGCACTGGAGAGCATGGGACCTGGAACTTCTGATGAGCCAAATTGTCGGGAAGCTGCAGAGGAATCTGTTCACTTGCGTTTGGGGAGAAAGGAACAAGGCACTAGATTCTGGGATGGCCTTATAATTTTTGTTCTTAAAATGTAACCCAGATGTGTTTTACAACATGCAGACCACTGTGAGGAGCAGATATGGAAGTATATGCAGGCGCGATCGCCCAAATACCTGGCTGGATTCATTTACCAAATGTGGCAGTGCGCACACAGGCGTTGCTGAATTGAGTTTGTATCGGAAATCTTCTGACCATTCCATCTGGCGATCCCACATGAACCGCGAGGGTCAGCATGGAAACTGAACCGCCAGATTTGAATGCCGGTCTTGCGCTGCTGCCGAGGAGGAAAAAGAGCCTTGGAGAAGACTGACATTCACCCGAACTGACCGTATACTGTAAGGAAAATCCGGAATTCTCGGTCTCCCAACGATGATTTTATCTCAAGTCCGCGCCTGGATAACCTGACTTCCTGCGCGGCGCTCATCTCTGATGGATGCCGATGGAGAATCGGCGTCACTGTTTGACCACGGGGAAAATGCGCCGAGCGGCCGGATCTTCGATTCTGCTGCATGACATTGCACCGCCATCTTAAAACTGGGACGAGAACGAACGACGGGCAGGATCTGCAACATGCTGCTGTCCGGCGAATGTGGCACCGCATCCATCGAACCAGGCAGGGAAAATGGATCTTACCAACAAGCCCGTGCTCGGAAGGGGATTCTGTATCAAAGGAGGCGAGTTCGAAGTCCTATGAGAAAGACTGCGAGGCGATTGCCATCATCCAGCAGATCTGTGAAAGAGAAGATCGCGTACCAGAAGTTTGTGAACCGCTCGGATATGCCGGGGAAGTACGCTTGGATCGATCGCTTCTGCGCTTCTTCCGGTGAAGACCGTGGATATCGGAATCCCGCTTCTTGCCATGCATTCCGCGAGGGAGCTGATGGGCAGCGTTGACCAGCAGGCGTTAAAGGATCTTGTGACCGCATATTTTACACTCGCTTCGTGAGAAAGAATGCTTCGTAAGATATAATTTAGATAAAGTTTAGAAATTACCTCTATACAAAAAAATGGTTTTTGTGTTAATGTAACATAGTATTGAATACTACATGCGATAGAAACGAAAAAATATATTAACGGTTTATTGATAACATTAAACACATGCCATAGAACAGGTGGAGGGATTGCTATGTATAAGATTGTTGTGGACAGCTGCGGGGAATTACCGGAGGAACTGAAGAAGGACGGACATTTTGAGACAGTGTGGCTCCTTAGAACTTGAGGTGGACGGTTATCGCATTAAGGATGATGAGACATTTAACCAGCTTGATTTTCTGCGCCGGGTGAAGAAGAGTATCACGGGACCGAAGTCCGCCTGCCCGTCACCGGAGCAGTATATGCAGGCGTATAAGGGAGAAGCGGAGCATGTATATGTGGTGACGCTCTCCGGGAAGCTGAGCGGTTCCTACAACAGTGCAGAACTCGGCAGGAACCTCTACGAGGAGGAACATCCGGGAGAGAACAAGCAGATCTATGTATTTAACTCCAGGTCTGCATCGATCGGGGGGAGACGATTATCGGTCTTAAGGTGCAGGAGTTCGAGGAGGCAGGTCTTCCGTTTGAGGAGGTCGTTGCCAGAACGGAGGAGTATATCAGTTCCATGAATACTTATTTTGTCTTAGAGACGTTAGAGACTCTGCGCAAGAACGGAAGACTGACCAATCTGAAAGCGCTGATTGCCAATACGCTCAATATCAAGCCGGTGATGGGTTCCACAAAGGAGGGCATGATCTGCCAGCTCGGTCAGGCGCGCGGAATGAACAAGGCACTTGAGAAAATGGTGCAGGATATGATCGGGCGCACGAAGGACTGCGAACAGCGTGTGCTTGCCATCGCGCACTGCAACTGCCCGGAGCGCGCCGCAGCGGTAAAAGCCCGCATAGAAAAGCTTGCAAATTTCAAGAAAATCATTATCATAAATACTGCCGGTGTCAGCAGTATGTATGCAAATGATGGCGGCGTAATCATGGCAGTGTAAGACACGCGGGTGTGTCGCTGCTGCCCGGAGAGGAACGCGGGACACAGATGACATATGAAGAAGTAGTAGATCAGATCAATCAGATCAGAAGATTCGGGAATCTTGCCGGAGTGGAGGTTGCCGGGCGCATGTTAAAGGCGCTGGGCAGTCCGCAGGCGGGGGATTCCGTTGATACACATAGCAGGGACGAACGGCAAAGGCTCCGTCTCTGCTTTTTCTCTGCGCAATTTTTTAAGGGAGGCGGGACTTCGCGTCGGGATGTTTACCTCCCCGCACCTTGTGGACTTTCGGGAACGCATCCAGATAAACGGGGAAATGATCTCTAAGGGAGGATACGCAGAGGATCGGCGTGCAGCTTCTTGCGATGGATTTTGGCGTGCAGCCGACGATGTTTGACGTTACACTTGCCATGGCAATCCTCTATTTTAAGGAACAACGATGCGATGTCATGATCTTAGAGACCGGACTTGGCGGGAGGCTGGACGCAACCAATGCCGTAGGTGTGCCGGATGTAACCGTGATCACAAAGATCGGCTATGACCACATGGCGGTGCTTGGAAATACGCTTGCTGAGATTGCTGCGGAAAAGACGGGCATCATCAAAAAAAGGCACCTCGCTTGTGCTTGAGAGCCAGGAGGCAGAAGTCATGACGGTGTTTGAGGCGAAGGTCAGGGAGGAAGGAATTACAGATTTCCGGCTGATCGACCCTTTGGAGATAAAAAGAGCAGACTTCTTACCGCGACGGCAGACAGTATTTTTTTCGTTTGGTGCCTACCGTGATCTGTCCATGCGCATGCTTGGCGTTCATCAGTATGAAAATGCCATCGCGGCGCTTCTCGGGGGCGGAGGCATTTTTCAGGAGACATACAGAGTGGATCTGCGGCGGGACAAAAAAGAGCGGGAAGAGGGCGTAAGGCGCGCAGTCTGTCAGGGGATCGCTAAGACCGTATGGAAGGGCAGGATGGAAATCCTCTCAAAAAACCGTTCCTGCTGGTGGACGGCGCACACAACAGCAACGGCGTGGAAGCGTTAAGAGAGAGCCTCGTGGCGCTTTTCCCGGGAGAAAAGTTTCATTTTATCATGGGCGCGATGGCGGATAAGGATTATGAGACAATGATCGGGGAATTGCTGCCGCTTGCCATTGATTTTACAACTTGCACGGTGGAGTGCGAGCGGGCGCTGCAGGCGGACGCCCTGGCGGATTGCATCCGGCGGAAAGGAATTGCAGCTGCATCAGCTGATGATTTTGCGTCCTGTTTTCAGAGAGGGCGGCTCGATGAACCACATCGCACGGTTGCGTTTGGTTCGCTCTATTTCATCGGTGAGATCGAGGCGCTGTTTGAGGCAAAAATAGTTACGAAAAGATTACAGAATAGAGCGTTTATGACAAAAATGATACAATTTCACAAACTTTCAGTAATAGTTCACCATTTTGTAATATTTCGCCTATAATGAGGTATAGTAAATAGGGATACAGTAGATAGAAGTCAGATAGAAAGAGTCTGTGGAATGTTATTTAGCAGTTTTGAGTTTTTATTTCGGTTTTTGCCGGTTTTTTTAGTGATATATTATCTTACACCGAAAAAGTTCCGCAATGTCACATTGCTGGGGGAAGTATTGTCTTTTATACAATTGGCGAGGCGGGTTATATTACGATTCTCCTTGCGTGCGTTCTGGTCAATTACACGCTGACCCGTTTGATGTACCGGAAGAATACGGACGGGCGGGGAATCAGACAGAAACGCTTTTTACTTCTTGCGCTCGGGTATGATCTGGGTGTGCTGTTTTTCTTGAAGTACAGTGGTCTGGCATCCGGACTTCCGCTTGGAATCAGTTTTTTACACGTTTCAGATTATGGCGTACGTGATTGATGTGTACCGCGGAAGAATTCCGGCAGAACAGTCGCTGCTTCGGCTGGGAACGTATCTGACCATGTTTCCGCAGCTGATATCGGGACCGATCACAAATTATGCGGATGTGCGTGTAGCATTGGGAAGAGAGCGCACGATCAAGGCACGTCAGCTGGAAGAGGGAATGAAGCTCTTGATTATCGGACTTGCAGCAAAAGTCGTGATTGCGGACCGGATCGGCACACTCTGGAACAGCATCCGGATGATCGGGTTCGACAGCATCTCAACAAAGCTTGCATGGATGGGAGCGTTCGCTTACTCACTGCAGCTGTATTTTGACTTCGCGGGATATTCGATGATGGCGAGAGGAATCGGAAAGATGCTGGGATTTGAGCTCCCGGTGAACTTCCGCTATCCCTACATTTCAAAATCAGTCACGGAATTCTGGCGCAGATGGCATATTACGCTCGGCAGATGGTTCAGGGAATATGTATACATTCCGCTGGGAGGCAACCGGAAGGGAAAGGCACGCACCTTTTTCAATCTGTTTGTGGTGTGGAGCCTTACCGCGTTGTGGCACGGGGCGAATTATAACTTCCTGATCTGGGGCGGGATTCTGCTTTGCTGCCTGTTGGTAGAAAAGCTCTTTCTGCTGCGCCTGCTGGATAAAAAGCAGGGTGATCGGTCATCTTTATGTATTGTTTGTTGTTCCGCTCAGCTGGGTGGCGTTTGCGGTCACCGATCTGTCGGAGCTTGGCGTTTATATGACGCGGCTGTTCCCGTTTGCGGGGCATGCGGCAGGGGTCATCAATCATCTGGATTATTTAAAATATCTGAATGACTATGCACCGCTGTTTCTTCTGGGCGTGCTCTTTGCAACGCCGCTTCCGGAGACCTGCTATCGGCTGATCGAGCGCAAATGGATCGGCAGGGTGATACTGCTCGGCATTTTCGGGCTTTGCATGTACTATCTGGCGGTGTCGGCAAACAATCCGTTTTTGTACTTTAATTTTTAAATGTGTGGTGGATGGATTTGAGAAAGCTTTTGAAATGTCCGGTAACGGTCGCACTGCTTATCTTGTGGGTGGCGCTGTCGGTTGTCGGCTATCTGGGGAAAGATACAATATATAAGAATTATACGGTTGATATACGAACGACACCATACTTCGTCCTGGTGTTTGACGGACTGCATGACGGAATTTTTCCGTGGAGTCATGTGGGTGCGCCGGGCGGCATAGGAGAGAACGGAAAGCTGCCGTCCATCCTGCTGCCGGGGGAGAGTGTCTCTGATACTGAGCTTGCCGGCGGGACGGAGACGGTCGGAGACAGAGACGGAAGAGGCGCCGCACACGCGGGAATTCTGTATGGTGGATGACGACTGGTTCGACGACGCGGTCTTTATCGGGGATTCGAGAACTGTGGGGCTGCGCGATTACGGCGGGCTGGACAATGCGACCTTTACGCGTCCACAGGGCTTGGAATCTACGATATGTGGACGGAAAAGTTCTGTGAGGTGGACGGGGAGAAGACCACGCTTGAGGATGCGCTTTCCAGACGGCAGTTTGGCAAAATTTATTTCCAGATCGGCATCAATGAGATGGGAAGAGGAACCCTGGACGGTTTTATGGAGCAGTACGCGCAGTCGGTTCAGAAATTTAGAGAACTCCAGCCCGATGCGATCATCTATGTGCAGGGCATCATGCGGGTTGCAAAGGCCAAGTCCGACTCGGACAAAATTTTTTAACAATCAGGGAATCAATGAACGCAATATGAGAATTGCGGAACTTGCGGATAATCAGACTATTTTTTACATTGATGTGAATGATGTCGTATGTGATGCAGACGGAAACTTAAGAGCGGATCTCACGTTTGACAATCTGCATCTGTACGGCTCGAAATACGGAATCTGGGTGGATTTCCTCAAGACGAAGGGAATTGCACCGTGAAGTGGTTCTTCTGAAAAGAAATGAGACCCTCGTCTCTTAGATGACACAGCTCGTTCGACATGGCGCTCCGGTCTACGGAGAGATAGTCGGCGAGCTGTTGTCTGTTAAAGGGAATATCAAAAGACGAACTTCCGGATCTGCGCGCCTCGCTCGACAGATAGGAGAGAAGCTTTTCACGGGTGGTCCGCTTGGTCATGTGCTCTAATTTCTGTCCGAGCTGGAAATTGCGCTCGGCGAGAACGGAGAGCAGATTTCTTGTGAGCTGGTTGTGGAATTCACATGCGCGGGAGCAGAGCGTCATCATTTTTGAGACGTTTAAGTAGAGCACAGTGGAATTCTGCTCGGCGTAGAGGCTGACTTCCAGCGCACAGTTTGTACGGATGGCATAAGATTCTCCGAAGATGTCTCCGGGGCGGCAGCGGGTCATCAGATTTGTGTTGCCCCAGAAATCCTCCTTCATGACATCCACACATCCTTCTACCACAAGACCGAGAGAATCCAGATGGTCGCCGTAGTGAAAGAGAAAGCTGCCCTTTGGATAGGAGAGGGTCTTTGCCGACAGACAGTCGAGCATGGCATGGATTTCTTCGGGTGCAATATCATAAAAAACAGGGGAGAGGCCTGCAAGAGGGCATCGTATCCTTGAAAGTTTGCATTATTTTTCGTCCTTTCGACTTTTTGTTGTAAAAACAACAGAAATGTTGACGCTATTGTAGTATCCTGTGGAAGAAAAGTCAAAGAGAATTTCCGGCATGCGTGCCGGAGTTAGAATGGAGGATATGATGTTACGAAGAGTCATTGAGATTGAGGAAGAAAAGTGCAACGGCTGCGGAGCATGTGCAAACGCCTGCCACGAGGGAGCCATCAGTATTGTAAACGGCAAGGCCAAGCTGATCCGGGACGATTACTGCGACGGGCTTGGCAACTGTCTGCCGACCTGTCCGATGGATGCGATTCATTTTGTGGAGCGTGAGGCGGCGGCTTATGATGCTGCGGCAGTTGAGGAGAATAAGAGAAAGAAAGCAGCGCAGCAGGCGATAGCGTCACAGCCGCTTCCGTGCGGATGTCCGGGAACCCAGGCGAAGACGATCCGCCATGAGCAGCAGGCAGTCTGTCCGACCGCCGCAGAAGAGAGTGCGGCAGAACTTACGTCGGAGCTGACACAGTGGCCGGTGCAGATCAAGCTGGTTCCGGTGCGCGCCCCGTATTTTGACGGAGCAAAGCTTCTGGTGGCTGCAGACTGTACAGCCTATGCGTATGCGAATTTCCACAAAAAATATATCCGCAATCACATCACGCTGATCGGATGTCCGAAGTTAGACGATGTGGATTATTCGGAGAAGCTGACCCAGATCATTGCGCAGAACGATATTAAGAGCATTACCGTGGTTCGCATGGAAGTGCCGTGCTGCGGAGGAATCGAGCAGGCGGTGAAAAATGCACTCGCGGCAAGCGGTAAGATGATTCCGTGGCAGGTAGACATTATCTCTACGGACGGAAGAATTCTCGAGTAATACTTTCCCCTTTTGCGGGACATACTATGATGCAGAAGTATGTTACGCGAAAGGGGATTTTTTATGGCACTTACTATGAAAATTACAGAGGTACACGCGCGGGAGATCCTGGATTCCCGCGGCAATCCGACCGTGGAGGTGGAGGTGACCGCCGAGACGGAGACAACGGGGAGAAAGACTACAGCGCGGGAGTCGGTTCCGTCGGGGAGCGAGCACCGGAAGATTTGAGGCAGTGGAGCTTCGGGACGGCGACAGGGAGTATTTCGGACTGGGCACGAAGAAGGTGGTGGATCACGTCAACACAAAGATCCGGGAAGCGCTTCTTGGAATGAATGTTTTGGATCAGGCACTTATCGACCGCAGAATGGTCGAGCTGGACGGGACAGACAACAAAGGAAATCTTGGGGCGAATGCGATCTTAGGCGTGTCGCTCGCCTGCGCGAAGACGGCGGCAGCGGCACTCGATATGCCGCTTTACCGCTATATTGGCGGAGGCAACGCCAAGCGGCTGCCGGTTCCCATGATGAATGTCATAAACGGCGGAGTCCATGCGAAGAATTCACTGGATTTTCAGGAATTTATGATCCTGCCCATTAGCGCCAAAAGCTATCGGGAAGCGCTGCGCATGGGCGCGGAGGTATATCATTTCCTGCGCCAGATTTTAAACGAGGAGGGATATGCGACCGCGGTCGGCGATGAAGGCGGCTTTGCGCCGGATCTTGCGGATGCCGGTGAGGTGTTCCGGTATCTGGGAAAAGCGGTGGAAAAGGCGGGCTATACGGTCGGAAAAAGATGTGGTCTACGCAATGGATGCCGCAGCGAGTGAATTATATAATGAAGAGACGGGAATGTACCATTTCCCGGGGGAGAATGGAATCTGCAGGGATGCAAAGGAGATGATCGCGCTCTACGAAGATCTGGCAAAGCGTTTTCCACTGGTGTCGATCGAGGACGGTCTGCAGGAAGACGACTGGGAGGGCTGGCAGAGTCTGACCGGACGTCTGGGAGATGGCATGCAGCTTGTCGGCGATGATCTGTTTGTCACAAATCCCAAGCGGATCAAGTGCGGCATCAAATTAAATGCGGGAAATGCGGTGCTGATAAAGGTGAATCAGATCGGCACGCTGACGGAAGCGCTGGATGCCATCGAGATGGCGCAGTGTGCCGGTTATCACACGGTGATCTCCCCACCGTTCCGGGGAGACGGAGGATGCGTTTATCGCGGATCTTGCGGTCGCGGTGAATGCGGGGCAGATCAAAACCGGTGCGCCGTGCAGGGCGGAGCGCACCGCAAAGTATAACCGGCTTCTGCGGATTGAGGAGGAGCTTGGCGAGACGGCGCAGTTTTCTCCGGCGGAGCCTTTCGGGAGAGCGTAAAAAAAACAGTTGAAAACGCGGGGGGAGTATGCTATAATAGTTAAAGTTGTGAGTTGATTACCGTAGGAGGGAATTATTTTGGCAATTTTAAAGACGATTTTAACCGTTGTTTTCATACTGATTTGTTTGGCGTTGACAGTCATTATCTTATTACAGGAAGGAAAGTCCGCAGGACTCGGAGCGATCGCCGGAGCGGCAGATACGTACTGGGGAAGGAATAAGGGACGTTCCATGGAAGGCAGACTGGTGACGGGAACCAAGATTCTGGTTGCGCTGTTCATCATCATTGCCGCTGTATTGAATCTGGGAATCTTTTTTTAGAAATGAGGCTGTCGCATCTGCGGCAGCTTTTTGCTGCGGAGAGGAAGGATATGAGAGAAGAACTTTTACAGGAACGAAAAAAGCAATTTACGGACTGATCTGCGATGAACTTTATGTGCCGATGAAGGCGAAGGAGATCGCGGCAGTGATTAAATGTGCCAAAGAGTGACAGAAGAGATCTCACGGAAGTGCTGGATGCGCTTGTGGCGGAGGGAAAAGTGGAAGTGTCATCGAAAGGCAAGTACATGAAGTCGGAAGGAAAATTCCTGACAGGCGTTTTTTGCCGCGCATCCGAGAGGATTTGGCTTTGTGACGGTCGAGGGGGAGAATGAGGATATTTTTTATTCCAGAATCCCAGGTAAACGGTGCTTTTTCACGGCGATACCGTGCAGGTGGCGTTGACACGCGCCGAGGGGCACGGACGGCGCAGAGAGGGGCAGATCACAAAGATTTTGACCCGCGGGGTCAGCCGGAGCGTCTGTACCTATGAAAAAAGCAAGACATTCGGGTTCGCAGTGCCGGATAATCCGAGATTCGGACAGGATATTTTTATCCGCAGGAGCGCTCCAAAGGTGCGGTGAGCGGACATAAGGTCGTGGTGGAACTGACGGATTTCGGCGGCAATGGAAAAAAGCCGGAGGGAAAGGTCGTAGAGATTCTGGGACATGTGAACGACCCGGGGACGGATATTCTCTCGATCGTGCGAGGTTACGATCTGCCGACCGAGTTCCCGGAGAAGATCATGAATCAGGTGGAGCGCGTGGCAGGTGAGGTCAGCACGGCCGATATGGCAGGCCGCATGGATCTGCGGGACTGGCAGACGGTGACGATCGACGGAGAGGATTCCAAGGATTTGGACGATGCCATCACCCCTGACGAAGGAGGGGGATGTCTACCGCCTGGGCGTTCATATTGCGGATGTCACGAATTATGTGCAGGAGCGCAGCGCCCTTGACGTGGAGGCTCTAAAGCGTGGCACATCGGTTATCTTGTCGACCGTGTGATTCCGATGCTTCCACATGCGCTTTCCAACGGCATCTGTTCGCTGAACGCCGGGGAGAACCGGTTGGCATTAAGCTGTATCATGACCGTGGATGCGAAGGGAAATGTGATCGATCACGTGATTGCGGAGACAGTCATTAAGGTCGACCGCCGCATGAGTTACACCAGTGTCAAAAAGATCCTGGAGGATCACGATGAGGTGGAGATCCGTGAGTATGAGGAGCTTGTGCCAATGTTTGAGAGGATGCGGGATCTGGCGGCGATTCTCCGCAAAAAACGGATGAAGCGCGGATCGATTGATTTTGATTTCCCGGAGACGAAGATCATTCTGGACGCGCAGGGACGCCCTGTGGAGATCAAGCCGTACGAGCGCAATGTTGCGACCAAGATCATCGAAGATTTTATGCTCATCGCAAACGAGACGGTGGCGCAGGACTATTTCTGGCAGGAACTGCCATTTGTATACCGTACCCACGAGAACCCGGATACGGAGAAGATCCACAAGCTGGCAACGTTTATCAATAATTTTGGCTATTCGATTCATATCGGGCAGGATGAAGTACACCCGAAGGAACTCCAGAAGCTGCTGCTTCGGATTGACGGGACGCCGGAGGAGGCGTTAATCAGCCGGCTGACACTCCGCTCGATGAAGCAGGCAAAGTACAGCACCGTAAACACCGGGCATTTCGGACTGGCAACGTCCTATTACTGCCATTTCACCTCGCCGATCCGCCGTTATCCGGATCTGCAGATTCATCGGATCATCAAGGACAATCTGCGCGGAAGAATGAATGCGAAGCGCATCGAGCATTATGAGAAGATTCTGCCGGAGGTGGCAAAAGCATTCCAGCGAGATGGAGCGCCGGGCGGATGAGGCAGAGCGCGAATGTGACAAGTTAAAGAAAGTACAGTACATGTCCGGACATCTGGGTGAAGAGTTCTGGGGTGTCATTTCGGGCGTGACCGAGTGGGGATTCTATGTCGAATTGCCAAATACCGTGGAGGGACTTGTGCATGTGACGACGCTGACAGACGACTATTTCCACTACAGCGAGAGCACCTATGAGCTGATCAAGGGGGGAGACTACCGCAAAGCGCTACAAGCTTGGCCAGAAGGTAAAGATTGTCGTGGCAGCGACAGATCCATTTTATGCGAACGATCGACTTTCGTGTCGTTATCGGAACAGAAGACGAAGAAAATGAAAAATTAAACCAGAAGTTTATTGCAGAATAAAAATTTTGGGGTATACTGTAACAGCAGTGCAGATGAAAAGCGGCAGTGCAGACAGTAAGCGAAGGAGGATAGTCGGGATGGCAAAGACCGAGAAGAAGTTAATCGCGAATAACAAAAAAAGCCTACCATGACTATTTCCTGGAGGAGCGGTTTGAGGCGGGCATTGAACTGCACGGGACGGAAGTGAAGTCCATGCGCATGGGCAAGTGCTCGATCAAGGAGGCGTTTGTGCGCATCGAGAACGGTGAAGTCATCGTTTACGGCATGCACGTCAGCCCCTTATGAGAAGGGCAACATTTTCAACAAAGATCCGCTCCGCCCCAAGAAGCTTCTGATGCACAAGTCAGAGATCCGGAAGCTGACGGGAAAGCTTGCAGAGCAGGGCTACACGCTGGTTCCGGTGGAGGTATATCTGAAGGGAAGCCTCGTGAAGGTGGAGATTGCACTTGCCAAAGGTAAGAAGCTCTACGAAACAAGCGGCAGGACATTGCGAAGAAAGACATGCGCCGCGAGGCAGAGCGTGATTTCAAGGTAAAGAATCTGTATTAGATTTTTTATAAATAACAGGGGCCAGTAAAGGTTTCGACAGGGTTCATGCAGCTGGAGAAGCGAGTCGCACGGGATGCGTCAAATTCCACAATTAAAATTAAACGCTGAAGATAATTTAGCATACGCTGCCTAATGGCAGCTGTCCGACTTAGAGCACTCACACTTTAGGACCCAGGCTTCGACTATGTGAGAAACGATGTTGGCAAAGCTTTGAGCCATCGGGCGTATCATGAAGCTACCAAAACCGTAAGGGTGTCTGTTCCCGGACGGCAGAGGGAATGTCAAAGGACAGACTAAGCTCGTAGAAGGACAGGGGATTGTATTTCGGACACGGGTTCGATTCCCGTCTGGTCCATCTTAAAAAAGCGCCATGCAGGGCGCTTTTTTTTATGGGAAAATGCGGAATCTTTACATCTCCCCTTGACTTGCAATTCACACTGCTATTTCCTATAATAAGAGCAAAATCACAGCAGAAACGGAAGAGATGAGGATCGAAGAATGTCTGTAGAAAAGAGACAAAAAGAACAGGAAAAGACCTCCATGGTCGTGGAGGGATTTTTATTTGCAAATGAGGCGGAAGCCGCGCAGGCGAGAAAAGAGGCGGAGGGCGTGAAATACGTCAAGGAGAAAGCCCAGATGGACGACCCTGAGATGGTACTCCGCATTTATAATAAAATGATACAGCAGCGGCTGTTTGACACGGCAGTCGGCTATTCTTATCTGAAGGATCTGCAGGAGTATCTGCAGTCGATTCCGTTTATCCGGAAGGAAGATATTTTCCCGATTCCGGTGCAGCATCCGCAGGTGGAGGAGAGTCTCCGCAAGGCGAAGCGCGCGCCGGCACCAAAGCCGAAGACGCAGACCGTGGTAAAAATGCGGACTACAGGAGACGCTACCGCATTGTGCGCTGGATCGCCTTTATTCTGGCAGTATGTGTTGTGGCGATGTTTGCAATTACGGCGACGACCAATAATACGACGGTGTTAAACTACGAGAATCAGCTGATCAACAAATACGAGGCGTGGGAGGAGCGGCTCGACCAGAGGCAGGAAGCGATCGAGGCGAAGGAAAAAGAGCTTGGAATCATGCCGGAATAGAGCGGAAAATACACAGATTTTTCATAAGTAGCTGTTAGAATGACGATAAAAAGCGGAAAGGATACGGGAACATGGATAAGATCAGAATTCTGGTGGTGGATGATGAGAGCAGAATGCGCAAGCTGGTGCGGGATTTCCTTGTGAGAGAGGGATACGAGGTGCTTGAGGCGGGAGACGGCGAGGAAGCCCTCGATTTATTTTACCGGGAAAAAGACATAGCGCTGATTATTTTAGACGTCATGATGCCCAAGCGCAACGGATTTGAAGTGTGCCGGGAGATCCGGGAGACATCGAAAGTTCCGATTATTATGCTGACGGCGAAGGGCGAGGAGAGCGACGAGCTGAACGGATTTGAACTCGGTGTGGACGAATATATTTCCAAACCTTTTCTCCGAAGATACTGGTTGCGCGTGTCGGAGCCATTCTGCGCCGGAGCGGAAAGACGCAGGATGAAGAAGCGGCGGTCTCCATGGGAGGAATCGTTCTGGACAAGGCAGCCCACATGGTGACGGTTGACGGAGAGCGGATCGATTTAAGCTACAAGGAGTTTGAACTGCTGGCATACTTTATGGAAAATGCGGGGATTGCGCTCTCACGCGAGAAGATATTGAACAGCGTCTGGAATTACGATTACTTTGGCGATGCGAGAACGATTGATACGCATGTCAAGAAGCTGCGTGCCAAGATGGGAGATAAGGGAAAAATATATCACGACGGTCTGGGGCATGGGCTACAAATTTGAAGTGACGGAAGAATAATGGAAGTGACGCGGAATGAAGGGACTTTTTGATAAAAAGAGACAGGGGCGCGGCAGACAATCCGAAAAAGAGGGCGGACTGACCAGGAAATCGCCGGAATTATCATCGGTCTGGTGGCGGGAACCGTGGCGCTCTGCTGGGTGCTTAACACGGTATTTCTGGAGCGCTACTATGTGATGAACAAAGAAAATGTACTGCTGTCCGGATTTACTACGATTGACGCGGCAAGCGAGGATGGAAGCCTTGACGACAGCTCGTTTGATGTGACATTTGACAATCTCTGCGCAAACGGCAATATCACGGTCATGGTGATCAGCCCGGACCGCACGATTGTCAGATCCTCCGTGAACGATACACAGCGTATGTTAATCGAGTTTACGGACATTATTTTCGGTGGTACGCAGAATGAGACCACGGTGCTGGCGCAGGCGGAGGACTATGTGATCCAGAGAAGAACGGACACCAGGCTGGATGCGGAATATCTGGTACTGTACGGAACCCTCTCAAACGGCAATCTGGTGCTGATGCGGTCGGCGTTAGAGAGCATAAGGGAGAGCGCCAAGACGTCGAACCAGTTCCTGCTGTACGTCGGGATCCTGGCGATTGCGGTGAGCACGGTTGTGTCGGTCTTCATCTCTAAGAGAATCACCGATCCGATCCTGGAACTGACCGAGATTTCCAAGCATATGACCCAGCTGGAATTTGAGGTCTGCTATACGCCGAAAGGAAAGCGGCGCAATGAGATCGATGAACTCGGCACGCACATGAACGAGATGTCGCAGGCGCTCGAGCATACGATCTCGGAATTGAAAAGCGCAAACAACCAGCTCCTTTTAGACATTGAGAAAAAGACGCAGATAGACCGCCAGCGCAAGGAATTTCTCTCGAATGTATCGCATGAATTAAAGACGCCGCTTGCCCTGATCCAGGGATATGCGGAGGGCTTGAAGGAATGTATCAACGATGACGCACAGAGCCGGGATTTTTACTGTGAGGTCATCATGGACGAGGCGGATAAGATGAATCAGATGGTGAAAAAGCTTCTGACATTAAACCAGCTGGAATCCGGAAACGAGACGATCACGATGGAGCGCTTCGACGTAACAGAGCTCATCCGGGGCGTGCTGCACTCGGTGGATATCCTCATCGGGCAGAGCGGCATTACGGTGACGGAATGTCCCGCAGAGCCCATTTATGTGTGGGCGGATGAATTTATGACGGAGGAGGTCGTGACGAACTACCTGAGCAATGCCATTCATTATGCGGGAGGAAAAAAGGAGATTTCCATCCGCTGCAGGGAGCAGGAGAAGAACGTCCGCATCCGCGTCTTCAATACCGGAGACCCGATTCCGGAGGAGGATATCGACAAAATCTGGTCCAAGTTCTACAAAGTCGATAAGGCACGCACGAGAGAGTACGGCGGCAGCGGAATCGGTCTTTCCATTGTGAAGGCGATCATGGACTCGTTCCATCAGCAGTGCGGCGTGATCAACCATGAGGATGGCGTGGAATTCTGGTTTGAACTGGAAAAAGGAAAACAGTCATGATGCAGCAAAAAATTTTTTTTGTTGCTATATTTCCTTTAAAATGCTAACATAATGTTAGTTTATACTTTGCGTGAGGAATGGAGTCGTATGAGAAGAACAAGAATCAAGATGATGGCAGCGGTGATGGCTGCAACGATGCTGTTGGGCGGGTGTGGTGATGCACTCTATGACCTGACAGACGACGAGGAGAACGTCATTGTCAATTATGCGGCGCATATCGTCACGAAGTACAACACATATCAGCGGGAAGGTCTGACGTATGTGAGTCCGGAAGAACCGGAGGAGACGCAGGAGGATGTCACGGTGCCGCAGACGCCGGAGACACAGGACGCGTCAGAGACGGGAACAGCCGCATCTGCGGAAGCTGCGGCACCTGCTGTGTCGGTGGCGGCAGCCGGATCGGCATCTCTGGATCAACTGTTCGGAGCCGACGGCATTCAGATGACCTATGCGGGCGCGCAGCTTGCACCGGGGTACATGGAAGGTGATTATTATGAGATGACCCCGGATGCCGGAAAACAGTATCTGGTGCTGTCCATAGATGTGACCAACACCGGGGGCGGACGGAGTGGGTCTTGATGTTTTGAGTGTCAGCCCGAAGTTCACGGTTGTATTGAACCAGTCGGTCAAGAGCACGGCGGAGACCACATTGCTGGATACGGATTTTTTCCACCTATCAGGGTACGATTCCTGCGGGAGGGAGCACCCGCCTGGTACTTGTATTCCAGGTGCCGGATGATGTGGCGTCGGCAGACAGTGTGGAACTGTATGTGCAAATGGATCAAATGATACAAATTATTCTGTAAAACGCATGAAAAAACAATGCATTTCAGGTACCAATGTGCTATAATGCTGTCAGATAGATACGTTGCGGTATTACGCGAGAGGAGAGAGACGAATGGATACAAATATATTATTGGAATCGGGAACAAACGAACTGGAAGTTCTGGAATTTACCTTGGGAAACAATCATTACGGAATCAATGTTGCAAAGATCAGGGGAGATTTTTTAACCTATCAGCCGGTTACGCCTGTCCCAAATTCACATCCGAGTATCGAAGGAATCTTCATGCCGCGTGATACGATGATCTCTGTGGTAAATCTGAAGCGCTGTCTGGGAATGCCGGATGATGCGAAGACAGAGGGACTTTTTATCATTACGAACTTTAACAAGTTAAACATTGCATTTCACGTAGATGCCGTGCTTGGTATCCACCGTGTTTCCTGGGAGGCGATCATCAAGCCGGATGCCACGATCAATACCGAGCAGAACAGCGCCTCGACCGGTGTCATCAAGATGGATGACAAGCTGATCATCATCCTTGACTTTGAGAAGATTGTGACGGACATCAGCCCGGAGACAGGACTGAAGATGTCCGATATGGACGACATGGGACAGCGTGAGCGCTGTGAATCTCCGATTTTGATCGCAGAGGATTCCCCGCTTCTTAGCAGACTGATCACAGACTGCCTGAAGAAGGCAGGCTACACGAACCTGATTGTGACAAATGAACGGTCAGGAGGCATGGGATAAGCTGCAGGAGTTTGAAAAAGCAGGCAATGTGCGTGAGAAAGTACACTGCATTATCACAGATATTGAGATGCCGTTGATGGACGGACACCGCCTTACGAAGCTGGTTAAGACAAATGACAATATGAAGAAGATTCCATTGATTATTTTTCTCATCTCTTGTAAATGAGGAGATGCGCATCAAGGGAGAACAGCTTGGAGCGGATGCCCAGCTGACAAAGCCGGAGATTGGCAGTCTTGTTTCGGCGATTGACGACTTGATTGACAAGAGCATGGACTGAGAATGAAATGAAGAGGGGATGTGATGGAGCAGGATCACATCCCCCGCTTAAGTTATAGGTCGATGGAGGTATCGTATGAGCGGAGCAGAGGAATATCTGGATGGGCTGCTGCACTCCGTAGAGGGAGGAAGTCCTGCCGACACAGCCCGTGAGACGGAGCCAGGCGATACGGCAGACGGGCTTTATGCAGAAAAAAGAACAGGAGACAAAAAAGCTGGTATGAGTGAGGAAGACGATTTTTTTTAAAGTCCTTTGAGGCGGATACAGATCTGGAAGGAGATGCGGACACATTTATCAGACAGTTCGAGGATGAGCTGGATCAGGCGCCTAGAGAGGAAAGAACACAGAAGACGACGGAGGAGAACAATCAGTTCTTCAAGGATCTGGATGGCATTTTAGACAGCGCAAGGGATGCGGATGAGAGCACCGGCGGTGCAGAAGCGGCGGAGACTGCCCATGCGTCGGAGGACGGAGATCTTATGGTCGATACCATCGGTGATTTCAGGACGACGATTCAGATCTGATGGATCTGCTGCAGTCGGAGGGCGATTTCCCGGATATGAGCCAGATGGCGGATCCCACTGCTCCGTCCGCAGACACAGACGCAGAAATGCCGGACGTGACGGCAATGCCGGAGACTGCGGATGAGGTGCAGGACGAGGACGACGGGAAAAAAGAAAAAGCGCCGCAAAAAGAAACGAAAAAAGATGAGCCAGATGCCGGGGATGAGGCTCCTGCAAAGGAGAAAAAGAGCCTGATCAAGAGAATCGGCGACGCACTGTTTGGTGAGGAGGAAGAGACGGAGGAGGCACCAGCGGACACCGGGGAATTACAGCCGGAAGGTTTAGAACAGGCACCGGAGCTGGATGATCTTTCCGATGAGAATTTAAAGCTCTTACAGGAACTGGAAGGAACGGGGGCAGCCGAGCCGGAGACAGAGGCGGAACCGGAGATTTCAGAAGAAGAGAAGAAAGCGCAGGCAAAGAAGGAAAAAGCAGAGAAGAAGGCGCAGGAGAAGAAAGAGAAGGAGGAGAAGAAGGCACAGTCGAAGAAGGCGAAGGCAGAGAAAAAAGCACAGAAAGCCAAGAAGCCGAAGAAGCCGAAGGAGCCGGACAATACACCGCCGCTTCCGAAAAGCCGGTGGTGCTGATTATGGTCATGGCGGCGTCTTTCCTCGCACTTGTGCTGGTGGGAACGAATCTGTTCGGATATACCCTGAGCTTCAACAATGCCAAGCAGGCGTATGAACTGGGCGACTATCAGGCAGCGTTCGCGGATGTGAGCGGACTTACGGTCAAGGAGGCAGATCAGGAGACCTACCAGAAGTACAGCATCATGGCGAATGCAGCCGGAGAATATCAGGCATACCAGACCTTTATGGAAAACGGTATTTATGACATGGCACTGGATTCCCTCATCCGCGCGGTCGGAAGATGCGATAAGTACAGCGAGGAGGCTGCGGCTTACGGCTGCTCCACAGAACTCGCGAAGATCAGAGACCAGGCGGTGGCAGGACTGTCCGGATTTGGACTTACGCAGGAGCGCGCACAGGAACTGTACGCGGAGAGAGAGCGGGATACTTACTCGCAGGAACTGTATTCGATATTGGCGGCAGCAGGACTTGGATGACATCGACGGAGTGAGAGAATGATAGCAATTATAGACTATGACGCAGGCAATTTAAAAAGTGTGGAAAAGGCGTTCCTCGCGCTGGGTGAGGAATGTGTGGTCACGAGAGATCATGACAGCATACGCCGGGCAGACAGAGTGGTACTGCCGGGTGTCGGTTCTTTTGGAACGGCAATGCAGCAGCTGAAAAAATATGAGCTGGATCAGGTGATCCGCGAGGTTGTGCAGGAAGACAAGCCGTTTCTCGGCATCTGTCTGGGTCTGCAGCTGCTGTTTGAGGGCAGCGAGGGGAGAGTGACGGCGTGGAGGGACTTCATCTGCTGGACGGAGAGATCGTGAAGATTCCGGAGGCGCCGGGACTTAAGATCCCGCACATCGGCTGGAATTCACTGGATTTCCCGCATGAAGGAAGATTGTTTGCCGGATTGAAGGAACAGCCGTATGTCTATTTTGTACATTCCTACTACCTGAAAGCGAAAGATCCGTCGATTGTGAAGGCGACCACAGAGTACGGCGTGACGATTCATGCTTCCGTGGAGAAGGGCAACCTGTTTGCGTGCCAGGTTTCACCCGGAGAAGAGCAGCACAGTGGGACTTCAGATATTGAAGAATTTTGCGGAAATATAGCGGAGGCATGCGATGTTTACAAAGAGAGTGATTCCCTGTCTGGATGTGAATGGCGGGCGTGTGGTAAAGGGTGTTAATTTTGTGAATCTGAGGGATGCCGGAGATCCGGTGGAGATTGCGGCAGCTTACGATAAGGCAGGTGCGGACGAACTGGTATTTCTGGACATTACCGCTACCTCGGACGCCAGAAATACCGTGGTCGATATGGTGCGCCGCGTGGCGGAGAGAGTGTTCATTCCGTTTACGGTCGGAGGCGGCATAAGGACGGTGGATGATTTTAAGGCACTGCTCCGCGAGGGCGCAGACAAGATTGCGATCAATTCTTCCGCGATCAACCGGCCGGAACTGATCTCGGAGGCGGCAGACAAATTCGGCAGCCAATGCGTGGTGGTTGCGATTGACGCAAGGAGACGCGCGGACGGCTCCGGGTGGAATAATATCTATAAGAACGGCGGACGGATTGATGTGGGTCTGGATGCCGTCGAGTGGGCGATGAAGGCAGACCGGCTTGGCGCAGGGGAGATTCTTCTGACAAGCATGGACTGCGATGGTACGAAAGCGGGATATGACATTGAACTGACCAGACAGGTCGCGGAAAATGTATCGATTCCTGTGATTGCTTCCGGCGGCGCCGGGACGAAGGATTTTTTATGATGCCCTGACAAAGGGAAAAGCGGATGCGGTTCTTGCGGCATCCCTGTTTCACTATAAAGAACTTGAGATTATGGATCTGAAGAACGATCTGGCAGCGAGGGGCGTATCTGTGCGGCGATAGCACGGTGCGCCCACACTGCTGTCTGTGAAAAAAGGAGTAGTGGGATATGTCGATGATTGACAATGACTGGCTTCCGGCAATCCAGGGGGAATTCGAAAGCCGTATTACCGGGAATTATACACATTTGTGCGGGAGGAATACAGCAGAACAGTGGTCTACCCCGCCGGCGGAGGATATCTTTAATGCCTTTCATTTTACGCCGCTTAGCGAGGTAAAAGTGCTCCTGCTGGGGGCAGGACCCCTATCACAATGTAAATCAGGCACATGGTCTTTCGTTTTCCGTGCTGCCGGAGCAAAAGGAGATCCCGCCCTCCCTGCAGAACATTTATAAGGAACTGCATGATGATCTGGGCTGTTACATTCCGAATAACGGTTATCTGAAAAAATGGGCAGATCAGGGAGTGCTTCTGCTCAACACCGTCCTCACCGTGCGCGCGCACCAGGCGAATTCCCATCAGGGAAGAGGCTGGGAGCAGTTCACCGATGCGGTCATCCAGGCGGTAAATGCCCAGGATCGTCCGATTGTGTACCTCCTCTGGGGCAGACCGGCGCAGTCCAAAATACCGATGCTTACGAATCCGAAGCATCTGATCTTAACGGCACCGCATCCGAGCCCTCTCTCGGCATACCGGGGATTTTTTTCGGGTGCCGGCATTTCAGCGTTGCAAGGCAAATGCGTTTCTTGAGGAGCATGGGATCGCACCGATAGACTGGCAAATTGAGAATATTTAGTGTATAATATACTTACAATAAAAGCAGACAGGAGGTATTGGTTATGCGTGTAAAAGCAATTATGATGCCTTTCAGTAAGCTGGCGTGTATCAGCGTGGAGAATACGGTAGAAGAGGCAATGAAGATTATCGACGAGCAGGGACTTCTCTCGCTTCCGGTAGTGGACGGACAGCAGTTTGTGGGTGTTTTGTCCAAACAGTTTTTGTTTGAGGAATTTTTCCGGAACTATACAGGGACCAGAGAAGAATTTGCACAGCGAAAAGTGATGGAGTTCATGAAGACAAGAATTGAGACCATCGGTGAGAATACACGGATTGAGGAAGCGGCAGCAATGTTTATCACCTCCAAAGTTCGTTTTATTCCGATCACGAACGAGCAGAACAAGCTGCTTGGAATCGTGACGCAGCAGGCGGTATTCAAGGAATATCAGAAGAGATCTTTGGTAACAAACACAATTCCATGGCAATCTACACGTATGATATCCGCGGTGTGCTCGGCAAGATCTGTGAGCTGATTGCTAAGGAGGGCGGAGACATCTGCAACATGATGGTGATTCCGACGGATGTTATGGATCTGGCAGAGATCTTCCTTCGGGTGGAAGCACCGGATTTTGAGCGTGTGGTACGCGCGTTAGAGCGCCACGGTTATGATGTGCGTGATGTGAAGTATAATGACCAGAAATAATACAGGCCGTATAGATCTGGAATAGAAGAGAGGGGTGCCGCGCATGTGCGGCCCTCTCTGTCTGCGTAAAAAGGGAGAAAAACCCCTGAAATGAGGAGTGCCCAGACACTTGCGCGCCTGGGCTATTATGAAAAAAAATTATCAAATATATTGTAACGAATTGTCTTGTTTTTTGATAATTTTATTGTAGCAATAAGATATGAATAAACTATGAACAATAGTTAAACATTTTAATAAGGACAAGCACCAGAAAAAATGCTTGAAAAATCTAAGGTTTCGGGCTAAAATGACGATATAGAACATGAGGTAACAAGAAGGTATTGTGCACAAATGCAACAGCCGGATCAACATTCTGACACGGAGGTCAGATGCTTTTTTTTCAAAGGAGTGATAGAGTATGGCAAGTATTTCAGGATATGATTCATCGTCACTGGGCGTGTTATTTTTCCAGCCTGAATTCAGGAAGGACGAATACAAGTACAATGTTTGGAACATCAGATTTACTTGGCATTAATTATTCTGACTATGCTACGATCCGGAATGGAAGTTACACAAAGCTGATGAAGGCTTATTACAAAAAGGCGGCATCGGATGATTCCTCATCTTCGTCTGTGTCTCCGTCGATTTCGACCGCAAAGGATTCTTCGAAGACACTTGCAAATATCGAGTGCGCTGCAGATGATTTGAAGAAAGCATCTGAGGCACTGAGAACAAACGGAGATAAATCTCTGTTTACAAAGAAACAGACGACAGACCGAGATAAAGATGGAAAAGTATCTTATGAGTATGATACAGACAAGATTTATAAGGCAGTCAGTGATTTTGTGGACAGCTACAACAAGATGTTAAAAAGAGGGTGGGGATTCCAATACCAACAACATCTTAAGCGTACAAAGTCCATGGTCAATCAATGACAAAGGCAAATTCCAACATGCTCAGCAAGGTCGGAATCACGATCGGAACCGACAATAAGCTTTCCATTGATGAGACATCATTTAAGAAAGCCGATATGAACACGGTAAAAATCCCTGTTCCATACGACAGGCGGATTTGGTTATCAGACCTCGGTTCAGGCAGGTATGATCGAGAGTTATGCGAAGAGTGAGGCAGAGAAAGCCAATACTTACAATAAGTCAGGCATGTATACATACAATTATACGACAGGTGAGATCTATAATACCACAACCTAAACGGTTGCAAAATAAATACAGACATGATATGTTATGAGAAGCTCATAAAAATGGGTTTCTCATAATTTTTTTATGGCGGGAAAAGAGGTAAACTATGGACAAAAAAAGTAGTAGTAGGTATGTCGGGCGGCGTGGATTCTTCCGTGGCAAGGCATATTTATTAAAAAGCAAGGGGTATGATGTGATCGGAGTCACAATGCAGATCTGGCAGGATGAGGATCAGTTTACACAGGAAAAAAAAATGGTGGCTGCTGTGGACTCAGTGCTGTTGATGATGCACGAAGAGTGGCAGACCGTCTGGAAATTCCGTATTACGTCATGAATTTTAAGCAGGAATTCAAAAAGAATGTCATGGATTATTTTACAGCAGAATATCTGAAGGGAAGAACACCGAATCCATGTATCGCATGTAACCGCTATGTGAAGTGGGAGGCATTATTAGATCGGAGCCTTGCTATTGGTGCAGATTACATTGCAACCGGACACTACGCAAGAATTGAGCAGCTTCCAAATGGCCGCTATGCAATCAAAAATTCTGTCACAGCCGCAAAAAGACCAGACTTTATGCGCTTTACAATCTGACACAGGCACAGTTATCGAGAACACTCATGCCGGTCGGAGATTACCATAAGGACGAAATCCGCCAGATTGCAGAAGAAATCGGGCTGATGGTCGCACAAAAAAAAGACAGCATGGAGATTTGCTTTATTCCAGATGATGATTATGCAGGATTTATTGATAAAGAGTGTGGAAATCTTGTACCACCACCTGGAAATTTTGTATCCAAAGATGGGAAAATACTTGGCAGACATAAAGGAATCACACATTACACGGTAGGACAGAGAAAAGGTCTTGAATTGCACTTGGTTACCCGGAGTTTGTGACAGAGATCCGCCCGGAGACAAATGAGGGTGTATTAGGTTCGAATGAGGATGTGTTTACGACAGAACTGTATGCGGATCATGTGAACTTCATGTCGATCCCAGACATTGAAGGCGAAGTGAAGTTAAAGGCAAAAATCCGCTACTCCCACAGTGGAAGTATGTGTAAAGTGACACGTACCGAGAAGATCAGATTCACTGTGTATTTGAAGAACCGGTACGTGCAGTGACACCGGGACAGGCGGTTGTGCTTTTTACGATGGCGATTATGTTGCCGGTGGTGGAATCATCATCTGAAATTCTGTACGGAATCTTATGGAAAAATCTTATAAAAATTAAAGGCAGAATTAACAAATGAAGAATACTTTCTGGAAGAGAGAACGAATTGAGATCATGATTGCTCTGGCGTTATTTAATTATGTGTTTGTGGGAGCAGAATATTTATTTGACAATATGATGGCATTTCAGACGGATTCAGGTGGAGTGGTGCTGGCACAGAGTTATGTGCTCGGAAGCAGTACGGTTGGTTTTTTCTTCTGTTTGGCATACTGGATGGTAAACTGCGGGAAAGAGCAAAGAAGGCAGGCAGTGCTGGTGCCAGGTCCTCGCGGCTGTATGTCTTTGGGGGATCCAGGTACATCAGAGTTATGGAAGCATACTTGCAAGCAGGACTGATTTTATATGTGTCGCTTGGAATAGCCGGAAGTCTGGTACACTACCGAGGCAGCGTGCCGCTATGGTATGGAAGAACATCTGGCGGAAACGGTGGGGGTATCGTATGCAATCGGACTTTTTTTACAGTTTTTTGAAAATAATCTGATCCATAATGCGAGCGGTGGAAGCAGTGATTTTGACTGTTGCATTCTGGGCACTTCTTTTTTCTGGTGGAGAAAAGGAAGGTGGCAGAAAGCCTGATGGAGCGGAATCTATATGAGTCAGATCCCATCAGACATCCGTATGCGCGGCAGTTATGCTCATTTTCACAGTCGCCCTTATGACCTGTATTTTTTTGCAACATTAGACAATGTAGTGACATTAGGGCATGCAGGTGGAAGTATGGATATCGGACAGTGGCCAAGACTGATCCTGGCGGTCAGCGGACTTGTGTCAGGTGTGTTGTTTGATTATGGAAAAAGGCAGATATAGGAATCTCATCATGTACTGTGTGACGCCGCTTTTCCACGGTGTGTATACTTGTGATCGTTTCCGGCGGCTCTTTTTTGCTTGGGCTGATCGTGTTTTATCTGTCGGCAGGCTTCTTTGTTGTGTTTTTCTCGACCGGTTTTTGTGCGGCTGGCGGGGTATATGAGAGTGCCGCAGTTTTTGGGCTGGCATGGGAAGAGCAGTGAACAATCTCTGCGCCATACTCATTGGAAGTTTTTCAGTAGCACTGATCCGGTCCGGCGACAGTACGAAGATCATGATTGCATCGATCGGGTTATTTGTGCTGATCAGCATTGCGATTTATATTTACACGGTGATGGGACAGACGGATGTGGAATTGCCTGATCAGGAGCGGAAACAGGAAGAGGAGCAGGATTATTTTTTCAGCATTTGCAGATACCTATGCGCTGACAGAACGGGAGCAGGAGGTGTTGAAAATGCTTTTGGCATCGGATGAGGAGGTGCAGGAGATCGCAAATAGGCTTTATATTTCGAGGGCAATGTTCTATCGATTATATTTCAGCACTCAACAAAAAACAGATACAAATTCAAGGATTGGCCTGATCCAGTTTTATTATACATGGAAACCGGAAAAAAGGCTGATCGTGACGACTGAGACATATGTAAACTCCCGGATTGTGCAATTTTATGTTAAGCTTTTTCAGTATATTCCTGGTATGGAGATAGGAGGCTTGAATGAGACATAAGGTGCGTGATCTGGGAGTCTTTTTTGTCTGGCGGTGATGTTGTTTACTGTAACTGCCTGCGGAAAAGAAGGGAGTGATCAGACGATCGCAACGACCGAACAGAGTTCTGAAGAAAGACGTCCGCAGAAGCAGTCATGGGGACAGAAACGGTGGAAACTTTTTCAACGGAGAAAGCCGGAGGGGTTGGGATACCAGCCGGTTTAGTGTATGCGGCTGTGATCCATGTTAAAATTAATCCTGAATTTAATTTATATTTAGATTCGGAAGGATGCATTGTCTATGTGGAGTATCTGAATGAGGATGCGAGGCAGATTTATTTGAAACAGTTGATCTGACAGGACAGAAGCTTGCAGATGGGATGGAGACAATTGTGGGTGCCGCAGAAGAAAAAAGGATATCTGACCGGGCAGAATGAGGTTACGACAGATGTTGTCTGGGTGCAGGAAAAATTGTCTGCGAACTCTGTGGCGGTTCGCATGGAAAGCCGTGCTCTATTTGTCATGGCAAGGGTGTGATCACGGATGATTGTATTCTCTGTCATGGAGCGAAGAAATGTACGGTATGTGGCGGAAGCGGAAAAATGTAGAGAAGAGACCCCAAATGGGAGAACATAATTACACTAAAAAAGTAGTATAGGAGGAAAAGCGGATGAGAAAGGCGTGGAAGAAAGCAGTCAGTGTCCTGTTGACATTGGTACTGATATTCGGTGTCCTGCCGGCGATGAACGTGTCGGCAGAGGGCGAAGGAGGACAAGGGCACAGCAGATCAATTGAGTTGAATTTTGCAGGTACTGTGAATGGCGAATAAGCACTGTCACGTATGACGTAGAGGGAACAGATGTTGCGTTAACGGTGGAAGGTGCAGAATTAAATGATTCTAAAGTTTCTATATCAGAGGGGAATTTAGGGAGTGTAAAATTTAAACTCGAGAACTTTGATCCAGATAAGATGCAGATTCGTGTGTATTCAAACGATGGATTTCAAACATATCTTACGGTAAATCAGAATGAAACTTCACTGGCAGAACGGGAGGGTGAAGGAGGATTGCCAGATTCTATTACACTGGTCGTAGAAAAAAGGGTTCGCAAGGACAGCCGGGGCAGTCAACAGATAACAGGATTCGCTTACAATTGATTGGGGGATGCCTGTAACGGCTTTGCAGACATGGTTTCTAAAGATATACAGATATATGTAAAAGCAAGGATGGTGGCAAAGCAGTTTCAGTCAATTGACAGGTTTAGATACCAACAGTACAAAAGAATATGTGTTTGAAGCTGACATAACATCTGTAAAATTTTACGTTTTCCTGTGATGAAACAAAAATACAGTCTGCAGTTTCGGGGAAGTCGGGAGATGCGGGAAAATCTGAGCAGACAGCGATAGCGTTAAATGCAGCGGGAACACAGCATATCCAGATCGATCATTCTGTGAGGACACCATTACATGGGCATATGACAGACAGACCTATGGAGAAGATGCCTATTTAGAGCATGGAAAAGCGCAGGTGGTTGCGGTAGAAGGTGTAGATGATTTATATAATATACCGTTTGCAAGTAATCCGGGGACGAGAAAGGCGGACATATTGCAGTAGAAGCCGGAAAACAAGTTACGGTAAGATTAACCCCGGATTATGGCTATCAGTTGACAGGTGTAACACTTAATGGAGGAGTTACGTTGGCACCGCAGGCGGAGGTATTCACCTTCACTTTCACAATGCCGGATACCAACGTGCATTTTAAAGGAATCTTCAAACAGACACAGGATGAAATTAATACATCAGGAACAAAAGTATTTTCTGCGTCTGTTGAAAATGGAGCAAATGCGGCTCCAAGTGGAAATCTGCGTCTTACCGTGGAGGATTCGGATGCAAATACAACAAATGCACTTGCACAGGTAGAAAATGCAGTAAGTGCAGAAGCAGTAAACCTGACCTTAGACCAGATTGTCAGCAAGGGAGATGGAACTAACTGGGAGAATCCAGTCACGCAGTTTGGCCAGCCTGTGAAAATGAATCTAAAAGTGGTTGATTATGACACGGCGGCAGGATATGCGGTTGTAAGGGAGCATGACGGAAACCTCACAAACCTTCCAACGTCTGTGTCGGAAGATGGTACGCTGACTTTTGAGACAAATCAGTTCTCAACTTATTTTATTGTGAAAACAGCAAAAAAAAGCGGATAATGGTAATGCAAAAACGGAAAAAAGTTCCAATACATCTTCCACAACTGCTTCTTCGGTTGCGGGATCTACAGATAATGCGATAACTGCACAGTCAGTAAGCGGAGAGGAGTCCCTGCAATCAATATCGCAAGTGCAACGGATCAACTGCTGAATCTTGCAAAGTTAAGTGAAGACGAGAACAGGGCAGTAAAAGCCGGAAACAAGACGCAGTTTGTTTTGAGTGCATCCGGCACGACACCAACAAAAAAGAAGAGATTGCACTCATTCAGAGTGTTCTTGGAAACAATGTGATCGGACAATACTTAAATCTTAATTTAACATTGAAAATATCAGGAAGAGCGGATCGCCAGATTACGGATTTATCAGCACCAATGTATATAGCGATCACAATTCCGCAGAACCTTGTGAACCATGACAGCAGTATTGAACGCATTTACAGGATCGTCAGAATCCATGATGGTGTGGCAACACTGATCGATGGAACTTACGATGCGACCACAAATCAGTTTACATTTGCAACGGATGGTTTCTCAACCTATGCCTTGGTATATGAGGATGTGAATACCACTTTGACAGGCAGATCGCCAAAAACAGGAGACAACTCCATGTGGATGGTATGGACGCTCCATTCTCTGTGCAGGATGCAGTATTCTGTTTGCAAAGCAGGAAAGAGATACAAAAAAAAAAGGGAATGGTAATCATGAAAAATAGGATCATGTAAAAAATCTGAAAGAGGTAAAAAGGGCGTGTGAAAAAACGAGAGTTTTTTCACACGCCCTTTTTATCTTATGCGAAACGACGTTAAAAAACATATTATCACTGCATCAGACGTCTGCAACAAGTTCCACCGGACAATGGTCAGAGCTGTACACTTCCGTATGGATTCCGGCAGACTGCGGCTTTGCGTCAAGACATCTGGAAGTGATAAAATAGTCAATACGCCATCCCGCGTTGTTCTCACGAGCCTTGAACCGGTAAGACCACCAGGAGTAGATGCCCTCTTTATCCGGATAAAAATAGCGGAACGTATCTGTGAATCCAGAGTTTAACAGAGTGGTCATCTTTGCACGTTCCTCATCGGAAAAACCGGCATTTTTCCGGTTGGTTTTTGGATTTTTTCAAATCGATCTCTTCATGTGCAACATTCAGATCTCCACAGACAATGACAGGTTTTACCTCGTCGAGCCTTTTCAGAAAGGCAAGAAAATCTTCTTCCCACTGCATGCGGTAAGGAAGTCTTGCCAGTTCGTTCTGGGAATTCGGAGTGTAACAGGTAACCAGATAAAAAGCGTCGTATTCCAATGTGATGACACGCCCCTCATGGTCATGCTCCGGGATGCCGATGCCATAAGAGACAGAGAGTGGTTCGTGTTTTGTAAAAATTGCAGTGCCGGAATAGCCCTTTTTTCGGCATAATTCCAGAACTGATGGTAGCCGGGGAGATCAAGGGCAATCTGCCCCTCCTGTAATTTTGTCTCCTGGACACAGAAAAAATCTGCGTCCACTTCATTGAAAAAATCTAAAATCCCTTTTTGCATGCAGGCACGAAGTCCGTTTACATTCCAGGAAATAAATTTCATAGTTGTATCCATCCTTTTCCTGCGGCAGTGACCATGGAGACATCTGCCGCTGATTTTTTCTATATACTCTGACGCAGTGTGGGTTATTCTGTTGTATTGTGGTAATAAGTGTTTAGACAACCAGAAGTTATTTGCTCAGATGAGCAAATTCTTCCTCCGTGTCCATTGTAGTCCATTTGCCGAATGCTTGAGAATCCAGACTTGGAACATAGCCAAGATTCTTATATCCTAATTTCTTAAGCAATTCAATACTAGCTATATTTTCACATTCTGTAAAACTAATAAACTCCCATTCCGGAGCCATCTTGTGAAGAAGATGGAGTCTTTTTGGTATCAATGGAAATCATCTATTTGATTCTATTAAAATTCATTCAAAAGAAGTTGAACTTAAATTATGATGGGAATACAGATTGATTTCTGTCGTTATCCAATAGGCACCCCTCCCATAACCGTGAGTTACATAACGTAAATTGGCAGATTGTGTGGTGCGGTTCATGACGTTGACCGGGCATGTATAAGCGTCCTCTCACAAGTCATTCATAACGTAAATGAAAGAAAAACGGTATAAACAAATATTATTTTCTTTGTGAGCTATGGAGATAAGACTTTCTTTAGAGGCTTATCGGAATGTCCAGCGAACAGAAACATAATATTTCGTTTATACCGTTTTTTTCTTTCATTACATATAAGATCACGACTTGTGAGAGGGCGCTTATATCTGCCCCTCACAACCCATAAAAGCACTGCAGAATCTGCAACACTACGCTGGCTAAACTCCGGTATATTTCGATTTATTTTGCCAGCAAAGCATCATGATTTTATTCTTTGCGCTCCACGAATTTTGTCATCTCATCTACAGATAACGGATGGTTGGAGAGCACAGCCAGATCATATAACTGCTCGCAGAACATCGGAACGTTCTCGGAATCTTTGTGCTCGAAAATGTATTTTACAAGTTCGTTGTTAGCATTTAAAGTAAGTGTCTGGTCAGCGACAAACATATTCATGTCCATGCCGCCCATACCGTTCATGGCATACATCTTCATCATATCCTGCATACGACGTCCTTCTTCGGAAAGTGTGATGATAGAAGAGATGTTCTCATTTTTCAGCTTCTCCACTTTCACAGTGAGTTTATCGTTGTTCAGAGCTTTTTTGAATACTTCTGTCAAAGCATCTGTCTCAGCTTTCAGATCTTCTGCAGAAGTCTCATCCTTTTAAGGATTCTGTCACATCCGCATCAATACGCATGAATTTGTATTTTTTTTTCATTGCGCTGCTCTAACTGTGTGATGAAAGAGGTATCAATGTTGTGATCTAAGATCACTGCCTGCATGTTCTGTTCTTTGAAGAGCTTAATGTACTGACCCTGCTGGACTTTATCGGTAACATAGTAGATAACTTTACGTTCATCCTTTTCGCTGTCAGCAGAAGTGTCGCTGCCATCAGCAGTATTATCAGGATGCAGCAGCATCGCCAGTGTTTGCAATTGGATTACCATCTTTGTCTAATACCTCCGCATCGTCTTTCTTTTTCTTCTTCCTTCACTAACTAATTCAGGAAGAGTCAGATACTTGTCATCTAAGATTTTTTGAACAGGATGTAGTCGTTCATCTTGTCACAGAACTTTGTATCCTTTAAGCAGCCAAATTTGATAAATGGGCTGATGTCATCCCAGTATTTCTCATAGCTTTCCTTTTCGGTCTTGCACATGCCGATGAGTTTGTCGCAACTTTCTTGGTGATATATTCGGAGATCTTCTTTACAAATCCATCGTTCTGTAAAGCGGAACGGGATACGTTCAGTGGAAGATCCGGGCAGTCAATCACGACCTTTTAATAACATTAAAAATTCCGGAATGACTTCTTTGATGTTATCTGCGATAAACACCTGATTGTTATATAATTTAATGGTTCCCTCAATGGAATCGTATTCTGTATTGATCTTCGGGAAGTACAAAATACCTTTTTAAGTTGAACGGATAGTCCATGTTCAGGTGGATCCAGAACAACGGGCTCTTTGTAATCCATAAATACTTTGCGGTAAAATTCCTTGTATTCTTCATCTGTGCAGTCTTTTGGATTTTTTGTCCACAATGGGTTTGTATCATTTAATGGAACCGGACGTTTTAAAATTTTAATTTTTTTTTTTTGCAGGAGATACTTCTACGACTTCTTTTTCGCCATTTTCATTTTCTTTTTTCCTCTGTTTTTGCTTCCTCGTGGATTTCTTCCACAACGGTATCAGTATCTAACTTATCTCTTTGCATCGATGGTTTCATATTCTGTCTCAGCATTTGCCTTAGATAAGATAGATTGGGGTACCGGCATGAAAGAGCAGTACTTCTCAATGACTTCTCTTGCACGGTATTCGTTTGCGAATTCGAGGCAGTCTTCATTCAGGTATAAAGTGATCTCAGTACCGACACCTTTTTTTGTGCCGTCTGTCATATCGAATTCTGTGCCTCCGTCACATGCCCAGTGGACAGGTGTGGCACCTTTTTTATAAGATAAAGTATCGATCGTTACCTGATCCGCAACCATGAATGCAGAGTAGAAACCAAGTCCGAAATGACCGATGATCTGATCGTCGTTTGTTTTGTCTTTGTATTTTTCGATGAAATCAGTAGCACCGGAAAATGCGATCTGGTTGATATATTCCTCTACTTCATCAGCTGTCATACCAAGACCATTATCAATGAATTTTAATGTTTTTTCGTCCGGGTTTACAATAATCTGGATTTTTGCCTTGTAGTCAGCAGGTAATTCGTACTCGCCCATCATATCCAGTTTTTTTAATTTTGTGATGGCATCGCATCCATTATTGATCAATTCACGATAGAAGATATCATGGTCGGAATATAACCATTTCTTGATGATCGGGAAAAGGTTATCACTGTTGATTGAAAGATTTCCATGTTTCTCAGCCATAATATAACACTCCTTTTTCTATCCATAAGTAAAACTAATTATTTTATACTCTGTTATAAAATGCACTTATCAAATATCTGAATCATTGCATTTCAACTTATATCTAGGATTTTATAACCCTTGTCTGCAAAAGTCAATAGAAAATTAGCACTCTTTTTAAATGAGTGCTAACAATGAACGGGCGAAAGCAGAAAAATAAGGTGTTTACAGAATATATAAAAACTTTATAAACTTAATTGAAGTTCATGGTATAATAACCACAAGAGAACGGAGGATAACATGATAGTTTTAAAAGCGGATAAAGAATTGAATTTAACTTTTCAGAAATTGATCAAAATGATGGATGCGCCGGTGGAGTGGAACGGCATGTTTTTTGTGGTCGGAGATTATCTGATCCTGCAGGGCAGTGTGCGTTCACTTTTTTTTCAACTTTGACACGAAGCTTGTGGTGACGAATATTATCGAGCTGAAGGCAGAGGAGCAGATGATCGCTGCCGTGGAGCAAAGACCCAAATGTGAGGGATATTTTGAATATGGTGCTTTATGCGTTTGGAAAGTGGGGGAAATATCAAGGGACTCCGTGTGGACAAAGATTATGTGCAGCTGAACCGGGTTGTTTGCGCAGATCCTTGGGGAATTTCAGGTGGAATCGCAGTATGACCGGAACATTTCCGCTTCTATAAAAATAAAATCCGTCTGACCTATGAGGACGTGATCGAGGCAGTGCTGTCAGATGAACCCGAGGAGGTTTTACTGCCGGAGGAAGAGGAGCCGCAGGGATTGTGGCATAAGCTGGTCTGGAAAAAGGCGGCGAGCAGTTTTTTGATGCGGGATACCACGCTTGCAGAGCGGAGACGAAACCGGATCGGAAATAACTTTTATCTGGCCGGATATCTGTGCCCGAAGTGTGGAAGCCAGCTTTACATGGCAGTTTACCCGGAAGGCAGGGAATTTCAGATTGAGACAGAAGAGGGGGCAGTCCGCATTGCCCGCGTTTACAGTTGTAAAAAGTGCTGTTGCATGTATACGCCAAGACCAAAGCGTCTGTTGGTGGATGGGGATGTATACAAAATGGACTTTGAGCGGGATGAGGTCGCCTATGAGGATTATCAGGAACTTTTGGGACGTACTGCCGGACGGAATGTGAATACAAAATACAATGAGTATGTGGACAAAAAAATGGCAATGGAGATGGAACGTGCAGACGCATCTTCGTTACAGGATGAGGAACAGGAAATTACAGAACTGATCGAGCATCTGCCGGAAGTGTCAGAGCAGGAAATGTTTCACACTCTGCGGAAAATGGAAGAAGGATTTTTATTCGGACGAGGGTGTAAGACGTTTGGAGCAAGCAATCCGCGGCGAGGATGAGATGGAAACAGATGCGGATTGCGACGCAGATGATGAGAAGGAAGCAGATACGGAAAGAGCCGCGGAAGATGAGCCGGATACAGAATTGGAACGTAATGCAGAAGAATCAGGCAAAAACGAAAAAACATGTAGACAAATCGGATGGAAACTCTGAGAGAACATTTGGAAAGCCGGGAAGAGATTCGGAGAAACCGAGGGAAAACGCACCTGTAACTGCGGGAAAATCAAGTGGAATATCTCATGCAAATCTGGAAGAAGCAACAAAAGAAAATGCCACAACACCTGTGGAAAAACTAAGACAAGATTCCTCTGCAATTACAGGAAAAGCAAGAAAAAAAAACGCAGGAAAATAAGGGCGCAGTGTGGGGAAAAAACAAAAAACAGTAAGGAAAATCCACGGCAGAGCACAGAAAAGGTTATAGACAAAACACAGAAAAAAACGGTAGAGAAAACCAACGGTACGTCAGTAGAGGAAACGCAATCTGCAAAAGAAAAAACAGGGCGTGCAAGAAATGCAGAGCAGACATTTGAGAGGAGCCCGCAAAAAGAAGACAGAATCGGTTGAAAATACAAAATCATCAGAAAATGCGTCAACAACAGGAAGGAAGAATCCATCCGGAAATATAATACCGGCAGACAGCAGAATTCCATCAAAATACGGCTCATCAGTAGACAGTGGAAACGCATCAAAGTATGCCGCATCAACAGGCAGTGCAGACACATCCACAAATGCTGAGAGAGACAGACAGGCGCCAGGAGGAATTGAAGCGTCTGACGCAGGTGCCGGCTTGTCAACCAGCCGGGAAGAAAAAAACAAGAGAGGAACTGGTTTCTCTGCTGGATGACATAAAAAAAAAAGCATCAGTCGGATATTGTCAGACCGTACACGGAACAAGTGGGGAACAGGATTCGTGCTATGGATGAGAAAAAAAAATAAAGGAAATCTGCGGAGATGTCGGCAGGATGGATTTTGAGGATGCCAGCGAAGCAGCAAAGCAGTTAGAGGATGGCGATTTCCTTCCTCAGTTGAAATTTGATGCATTAAAAGAACTGGAGCAGCGCATGTCCAAGATTAAAACGGATGAGTGCGGGCTTTTAGTCAGCAAATTGCTGAATGCATTTGACGAAGCCGGTGTGACAGAGTCGAAACGGTGTCATTTTTATCCGGCAAAAAAAAGAGTGTGGCAGAAGCAGGCGGAACCGGAGAAGACAGCTGTCTTTGAGGGAGCAGTGGATAATTTTGCAAACGGAATCGGAAAGTTTGAGTATCCGGTGCTTCTGGTAGACAAATCAAAGGATGAGTCAGGGAAAAGAAGGGGTTCTTCTGACACCAGAGAACCTTTACTACAGCGCATGGATGACTTCCTATTACATTCCGGTGATGGATATTGAGTCTATCCAGGCTGTTACAGGACTATTAAACCGGGGCATTTATGTATATCAGAAGAATGGAAGTAAGACAAAACTTCCGCTGGCAGTGGAGCATGAAGAGATGGAAAAATTTGCAAAGGTGCTAGAAGATTTTGTGCGCTATCTGCAGGAAAAACCATTTTCCAGAAAAGAATCTTATCTTGCAAAGGAAAAACACGATACGATTTGCTGTTACCGTTGCGGTTACATCTATAAGGGCGTTGGTGTGTGTCCTCGCTGTGGTTATAAACAAAATGAATAGGACAACGTCTGGCTTCGTATACATAAAAAGAGAAGATATGCGGAGCAGAAAAATGAAAGCATTCTTATTAAAATACCGTTCCAGCCTGCTTTTTTGCAGTGATGTTTTTATTCGGCTGGGGAAGCGCGCCGTCGTGGCAAAGTGGCAGTCTGACAGGGAAACAGAGGAGACGATGCACATCGAGGCGGCAGTCGATAACTGGGGACTTGGCTTTGGCGAAAGTCTGGAAAGGAACTGCAGCCGACCGGAAATGCCACGGCGGATGAGTTAAAGCAGTATGATACCTATTATATAGGAAGTAAAGAGGAAAAGGTGATCTATCTCACATTTGACTGCGGCTATGAGAATGGCAATACAGGAGCAATTCTGGATGCACTCAAAAACACAATGCACCGGGAACTTTTTTTGTCGTGGGACATTTTTTGAGAGTGCGCCGGAATTGGTCAAACGGATGGTTACAGAGGGACACACGGTGGGAAATCACACCTATCATCATCCGGATATGTCGGCAATCTCGGACAAAAGAGTCGTTTCAGAAAGAGCTCGATGCAGTCAGCAGTTTGTTTCAGGAAGTGACCGGACAGGAGATGACAAAGTATTACAGACCACCGCAGGGCAAATACAGTACAGAGAATCTTGCGATGGCAAAAAAAGAATTGGGGTATAAGACCTTTTTCTGGAGCCTCGCCTATGTGGACTGGAATGCGGATGCACAGCCGACAGAGGAGGAGGCTTATGGAAAACTGATCGGACGCATCCATCCGGGCGCAATTGTATTGTTACATAATACATCATCCACCAATGGTAAAATTTTAGATGAGCCGCTCACAAGATGGGAGGACATGGGATATACCTTCCAGCCGCTGTCGCATTTATGGAGTGATGAGAAAACAAACTGACGAAAAATTTCTGAAAATGCCCGAATTTGTTTGCTTTTTTGGCAGAAAGAGTATTATAATAAAAATAGATTGTTACATTTCGAGAAGATGTCAGAAAAACCAAAGAGGAGATTTGATATGAAAACAAAGAAAAAGCGGATTGCGCAGGAAATCCAGAGCCGTATTCTTACCATTGTGATTGCGATTTTTATGGTGGTTGCGGTTGTGGTCGCAGTTATGGTTGGAAATGTCAGCTTAAGTGCACAGAAGAATGATCTGGAGATGCAGTCGAAGGCAGCATCTTACCAGCTTGAAATCTTTTTTTTCAGGAGTATATGACCATTGTGGAGCAGATGGCGCTTGACAAAGATGTGCGGACACTGCTTACTGAGACAAAAGCAGGAGATAAGATCACAGAGTCGGCAGACTATCAGACGGTATTTCACGAGATGGAGAAAATTGCAGCAGCAGACAGTGATAACATTCAGGCAGTCTGGCTTGGAGATATTGATGCTAATGTGGCGACACAGTCAGACGGGTTTACAAGTGACAGCACCTTTGAAATCACAGAGCGTACCTGGTATCGTGCAGTGGAGACGAACAGTACGATCCTGACAAGTGCTTATGTGGAGGCGAGTACCGGAAATCTGATCTTAAGTGCGGCGGCTCCGGTTTATGATGAAAATGGTAAGAATATCATTGGTGTTGCAGGAGCGGATATCGCACTTGAGCATATTGATGAACTGCTTTCGGCTTATAAGATTGGAAACAATGGATTTGTTATTTTAGTAACATCGGATGGAACCATTATTTATCATCCTAATTCAGATAACCAGTTGAAAAATCTTTCCGAGCTGAATGTTTCGGATTCCGTGATGAAAGCAATTCAGAGTCAGAACGGAACATCTGTGAAGTATAAAGCAGATGGAAGCAGCAAGTATGGATATGTCGGAAGAATCGGAACGACCGATTATTATACGTTAAGCTGTATGCCTTCCAGCGAATATTTAGCAAGCCTGATCCAGTGTGTCATTATTGTACTCTTCGCTTGTAATTGTTGGAGTTGTCATTATCATTATGGCAATCAGACGTCTGGCAGGCAATATCACAAAACCGATCGTTGCCTTAAATGAGGTGGCACAGGAACTGGCAGAGGGTAATCTGGATGTATCGCTCGACGTTTCTTCAGAGAACGAGATTGGAGAACTTGCAGATTCCATCCAGAAGACCGTAAACCGGTTAAAAGAATACATTAATTATATTGATGAGATTGCGTATGTCCTGAACCGTTTATCCGATGGAAAACTGAAATTTACATTAAAAAATACGATTATGCAGGTGATTTTGCAAAAGTAAAAGATGGAATGATGCATATCTCAGAATCATTACAGGGAATGATCGAGAATATCATCAACAGTTCCGCACAGGTTTCGGCTGGTGCAGATGATCTTTCGAGGAAAGCAGCCCAGAATATTGCTGAGGGTGCAAGCACACAGGCGACTTCTGTGGAAGAACTTGTCGCAACTTCAGTTTCTGTATCTGAGCAGGTAAAAGAGAATACAGACGATGCATTAAAATCAGCAGATGAAACGGCACGTGTCACAAAGATGATGCAGGACAGCAGAATGCAGATGGATCAGATGACAGATGCGATGAACAAGATCACAGAGAGGCTTCCAATGAAGTTGTCAGCATCATTAAGACAATCGAAGACATAGCAGATCAGACGAATCTTTTGGCACTGAATGCTTCGATTGAGGCGGCAAGAGCCGGTGAAGCCGGTAAGGGATTTGCAGTGGTTGCTTCTGAGATTGGATCGCTTGCAGAAGGAAGTTCCAAGGCTGCAAATAATACGAAAGACCTCATTGGAGTATCCATTCAGGAGATTGAGCGTGGAACAGAACTTGCAGCGAATGTGGTTGTCTCCATGCAGGAAGTATTGGATGCGATTGAAAATGTGAATGGTATGATAGGGAAGAGTGCAGAGAATAACCAGACGCAGAATCAAAACATTGAGCAGATCAAACTTGGTATCGAAGAAATCTCCAAGGCAGTGGAAGACAATTCTGCATCTGCAGAGGAGACTTCCGCAACATCAGAGGAGCTGGCTGCACAGGCTGCAACACTCGAAGCTCTTGTCAAGCATTTTGACCTTGAGGATGACGGCAGCAACGATGCAACAAGATAGAAAAATCCCACCGGCAGATATGATTTCCTTCGTGAGCGAAGCGAACAGGAACATCCTATCTGCCGGTGGGATTTTTGCTGTCGCCCAATACCTTTGGCGGGCTCATCAATCTTTTTTGCATACGAAACCTAGACACTGCAAATGTGAATTGTTATAATAAGAGATACGGAAAAAAAGAAGGTAGTGAAGAACACTGCCAAAATGCAGGATTCATAAAGATGGAGCAGACATGAACAGGATAGCAATTGTGGAAGACGATCAGGGTTATCGTGACACACTTTTTTACTTATATAAAAACAATATGAACAAGAACGCATCTACAACAAAGGAGACACCGTCTTCACCTGGCGCATGGGGCTGACTCCGTCCACCATCACGGAGACGAAAAAGCAGGGGCTCTCCCTGATCATTGCTGCCGGGGAACACTGCTACCTGGACTATCCGCAACTTCCAGGGCAAAACAACCGGGGATGGATGCCCACCCCACCACGCTGGAACAAAGCTACAGGCTGGACCCCGCCTACGGCAGACCAGAAAAGGAAACAAACCATATCATCGGCGTTCAGGGCACCGTGTGGGGGAGAACATCTCCCCTTCCCTGAACCACATTCTCTACCGCGCCTATCCGCGTGCCTGCGCCATTGCGGAAGCCGGCTGGTCACCGATGAGCGCGCGCTCCTGGGAAAAACTTCCGGCGCAAGCTGGCCGACCACCGTCAATTCATCCTCAAACGCTTCAATTATGATATGGAGCGCACCAAAGAAAACGAACCGCCTTTCAAATAATCCGCCCTCTCTTTTTCCATGAGCAACATCAAATTGCACGTCCGCACCGCCCCTTCCGTAGAAGAACTGGCCCAGGGAGTACTGGCCGGAAACCGCGCCCTGCTGGGAAGGGCCATTACACTGATAGAAAGCAATGCCGTCCGGGACCAGGAATCTTCCGCGCCCTCATCTCAGGCTGCGCCCCATTCTGGCAGCACAACGCCGCTGATTCGG
>VOFJ01000065.1_pt1 | contig 40000 bp, 53 predicted proteins | sample 5384081 | NCBI WGS metagenome assembly VOFJ01 (sample SAMN12384729, study PRJNA508395) | human gut metagenome | isolation source: healthy gut I | host: Homo sapiens
ATCAGTATTACTTCGTTTCAGTTACGTATTGCTGCGACAAAGTAGCCCACAAGCCCCGCCGCCGCCATGCAGAGGATCGTGCCGGGCAGGGAATCGTTGCCGCTCGAGCGGTACTGGCCGAAGAGGAAATAGTAGAGGAGCTGCCCGAGGGCAACGGCGGTGCAGAACGCAACGCCGTACTTGAAGACCGGCACCGCCCACGGGAAGGCGATAGTCGAGCCGGTCATCTCCATTTCTTGCGCGTGCGGTAAGAGGAGCAGCGCGATGAGGGGCGTGACCAAATCTCCCTTCTTCAATACAATATACAAAGATAAGCAACCTGCCAACATAGCCCCAATGCCGTTCAATAAAGGAACTATCAAATAATCCTCCCGATCATAGACAAACAAGAATATAGTCACTACAAATAACAAACGGGCAGACAAATTCACGATCGTGATATACTTCATCTTCTCAATCCCTTGGAAGAACCAGATAGGTAACAGAAGCTCATTAAATGTCAACAAAAAAGTGCGTAGCCAATAATGATCCTCAAAAACGGGACTATGCTTATAACTGATAAATATACGACAAGACAAATAACCCATAAGATCAATTTACACAAATAAGTAGATGATACAATACTTGATAATCGGATCTTGTCGTCCTTATAACAGCGACATTCCTAGCCCCGACATATTAAATCCGGAAATTTATTACCAACGAGACAATAGTTGATAATCGTTTGGGCAAATACGATCACCCCATATAATTCCAACCTGACACGCAACAAATAAGGATAAGTCAACAAGGAACAGGATCGTAAATACTTGCAATATGCTCAGGGTAGGAGAAATTCATAATATAGTCTTATTCTACCCAGTTTTTCCTTCAAAAATATCATCTTTGGATACGAATCCTAATCCCTCCTAAAAATATCCCGTATAAACCTTCCCCACTACGTCATCCAGACAACCATCATAGCGGTTGGCGATGATAGCGTAGCTCATCTCCTTGAACTTTAGCGAGGTCGTTCACCACAGTACTACCAAAGAAAGAAACTCCATCCTCTAGCGTAGGCTCATAAACGATCACACAAGCCCCTTTCGCCTTGATGCGTTTCATCACACCTTGGATAGAAGATTGACGGAAATTGTCGCTGTTCGACTTCATTGTCAGACGATAAATACCTATCACGCAAACCTTTCTTCTGCATGACAGAAACTGTTCCGATCACTATAACTATAATAACCAGCCTTACGTAATACCTGATCCGCAATGAAGTCCTTACGTGTCCGGTTACTCTCCACAATAGCGGTCATCATATTTTTGAGGAATGTCTTGATAATTGGCCAACAACTGCTTGGTATCCTTGGGAAGACAGTAACCACCATAACCAAAACTCGGGTTATTATAATGAGTACCAATGCGTGGATCCAACCCTACTCCCCTGGATGATAGCTTGCGATTCCAATCCCTTCACTTCCGCATAGGTATCCAACTCATTGAAATAACTAACACGTAAAAGCGAGATGAGTATTAACGAACAACTTAACGGCCTCGACGGCCTCCTTCATACCCATGAAAAGCGTGGGTATATCTTGCTTGATAGCACCTTTCCCGCAACAAGTCGGCGAAAATATGAGCTGCTTTTTCTAAAGCTGGAATATCAGCGATGCGACGAATGGCCTCATTCTCTTCCTTGAACCGTTCATCTGTAATCAGTTTCGGGGAAACCTACGATGATACGACTCGGGTATAGATTATCGTAAAGGGCTTTACTCTCACGCAGGAACTCCGGAGAAAACAGTAAATTCAACTTCCGTATCCCTTTTTGAGCGTACCTCAAAATAGAGGCTACGACAATAACCCCGGGAATCGTAGACTTGATCACCATTACGGCTTCAGGATTGACACTTAATACCAAATCGATTACATCCTCAATGTGGTGCGTGTCGAAATAATTCTTCGCTGGATCGTAGTTTGTTGGAGCCGCTATAACAATGAAATCAGCATCACGATAAGCGGAAGCCCCATCAAGCGTGGCCGTCAAATCCAACTCTTGCTCAACCAAATATTTCTCAATATACTCATCCTGAATAGGCGACTGCTTGCGGTTTAACATTTCCACCTTCTCAGGAATGACATCCACAGCCATCACTGCATGATGTTGCGCCAGCAAAGGTGGCAATACTCAATCCTACGTAACCGGTTCCAGCTACGGCAATCTTAATTTCTTTCGACATATTGATATTTGATTTATTAACATTTTCCATCTTCCTATTTGAAAGAATGTTAAAAAATATTCTTTCTTATTCAAACCTAAACCAACAATCGCTATATATATTACTTCTTCCTACTTATCCAGTTTCTCATACTCGAATTCCGACTTATAAACTCCGGCACGATCGATTTCATCATTTTTACGGTTTCCAACTTTTCTACTTGGATTGCCAAATCTATTAAATGATCAATACTGGCTGATATCTCGGCAAAATCATATTCACGCACTTTCGCACGGAAAATTTTAGCATTTATGGTAGGAAGCGTATTTTCCTTAGTTGCCAACAACTCTTCATACAATTTTCTCACCGGACGAAGACCGGTATATTTTATTTCAATGTCTTTATCGGGAATAAGGCCTACCAACTCTATCATTCGACGTGCCAGATCGGCTATCTTTACCGGAGTCCCCATATCAAACACAAAAAATCTCGTTCCCTTCTCCCATAAATGCAGCTTCCAAAACAAGACGACAGGCCTCCGGAATTGTCATAAAATAACGGATGATGTCTGGATGAGTGACGGTCAAAGGACCTCCTTTTTTGCCAGTTGGTCACGAAAACGAGGAATAACAGAACCATTGCTCCCTAATACATTCCCAAAACGAGTAGTGATAAATCGAGTTTTACAACAGGATGGATTCCTTTATTTATCGCAATACTCAGACTTTGTACATAGATTTCGGCCAAACGTTTGGAGGCTCCCATCACATTCGTAGGGTTAACCGCCTTGTCCGTAGAGATCATGATAAATTTGTCTACATCATATTTTACAGACATGTCTGCCATATTACAGGTTCCCTGGACGTTGGTGTGCACAGCTTCGCAAGGGTTTTTCTTCCATCAAGGGAACATGTTTTATAGGCTGCCGCATGAAAAAACATACTGAGGATGGAATCGTTTAAAAAACACTTTCCACTCGAGCCAACATCCGGACATCTCCCATAATCGGAGTGAAAACAACTTCCGGATATCGATCTTCCAACTCAGACGAAGAGTATGCATAGGTGTCTCGGCACTATCAAACAAGATCAATTGCTTTAATCCCTAATTTACATAGTTGACGACAAAGTTCACTACCGATAGAACCGGCGGCTCCTGTAACCAGCGTAACTTTTCCTTTTAATTCACCTGCTATTTTTTTTTAGATTGATATTTATTTCATCACGCCCTAACAGGTCTTCAATACGAATCTCAGGTAAATTATGCAGGTTGACTGTTCTGCTTTTTAACTCGTTCATTGCTGAAAATACCAACATACGAATCTTTTTTTTTCTCGCAATAACGCACCAGACGTTCACTTTCTGCTTTTACGACATGATAGTCGGTAAAACAAAATCGTCTTGATCCCTTTTCGATCCACTAATGCATTAAATTCCATCTGATTCTTGACAGAATAAACGGGATAGCCTCCTATACGAATTTTACTTCTCTCCCTATTCGTATATATCCTCCAATCTGACAACTATCAGATTGTTTCCATAGAGAAATTACAGATGAGCTTGATGATGTATCTTCTTCCCTATAAATTAATAACTTCATTATTGGAAGCTTAATACTTCTAACTATCATGCTATACATCATTATTAATAAAGCACGAAACGTTGTCAGAATAAAGAAAGTCAGGAATAAATCAAGCAAACCTCCTAAAAAGATTTGAAGAAAAGATAACGAGTGGATAAAACAGGAAAGGGCTACAATCATCAAAGTAGCTTTCACAAAAGAGGCAATAGCAATACGCCCCGTCTCTGCAAAAAGTTGAATGACGAATGACACCTTTATAGGTCTGGCAGGGAAAGAAAACAAATTGTACTGCATAGGATGGAAAAGAGATTTATATAAATAAACTCACGTACCGGCAGACTTATTTTCAAAATATTGCCAAGGGTCGCAAATACTAAAAAAGTGGATAAAACCGAGAAAAACAGGTCTATAAAAAAGATTACCCAGCGATTGAAGTATTTTTTTGCTTCGAGAAGAGGATGATAAAATCACTGATTTTCAACACATTAATACTAGTTATATGTTATAAAAAATGCTCGTCAGTCCCATAATTAGAATGACGATTATCGCTTGTTTTTCAAAGCCTATATAAAAGAAAGGGATGACTAAAAAAAACGATCGTTTTTCTAGTCATCCTTTTTCTGTTTAAAATCATTAATCATTGATTAACAGAGATTTTGTATAAATCAGAGGATAAATATTGATAATTAAGGTCATAATAATTCTGAAAAGGCTTTTTGATTATTGGATTATAAAGAATAATTTTGCACACGAATAAATGACTAAAAAAAAACGATCGTTTTTTCTAGTCATTTCACTTTCACCTTGTCAATTATTGAATATTATTTATAAAGAAAGTTTACCTAAATTAGTTTTTGCACTCTCAGCATGATTTTAATCTTTATAGCCAAATCGGTTAAGGTTAGGAAGCTATTGGAGATCATGGACGATTCCCCATTCTCCGATATTTCGTTCTTTCCGATCGAACGAAACACCGACTTTTATCAGTTTACGATGATCTATTTGATAAGGTAACAGGTATCCTTTATCGTTTATTTGTTGTAAAGCATCTTCTATACTTCCGTCCAACTTAAATTCGAAAACGTAAATATATTCTCCGGTTTTGACAACTGCATCCGCACGGCCTTTGGCACTACGGACCTCTGCATCACAGAACTGCCCCATCAATTTAAAGATCAGATAAAAAGACAACCTGGTAATGACGCTCTGTCTTGTCATTCAATTCATAAGGGAAATCCGCAAAAAAAGCACGCATACGTCGCATAAAAGCATCGACATCGCCGGACTCCAGTTCATGGACAAATTTACCGATATAGAAGCCTCTTGCTTCTTCAGTGATGGAAGAATAGAAAGGAGTGATAAAGTTTAGGAATCCGTAACGCACTTCTTCGTTTGGAAATTCGAGTTTATAGAGTTTAAAACGAGCATCGTATTCTTTGATTGTCAGATATCCGCTTTGATAGATTAACGGGATCGGGTTGTTCCGTTCAGCACGGTATTCGGTAAAAGCCGATGCTTGTGTCTCTACACCATCGATCAAAAGACGAAGGTCGTATTCGCTTTTCTTCAATAATTCGACCAAAAAGGTAGGAGTTCCGGTCTGGAACCAATAATCACCAAACTCTCTTTTTGTCTAATGCACTTAACGTACTGAAAGGATTAAACACTCCCTCCCGGTTCGGATGAAAGTGGTAGCCGTCGTATTGCTTCACCATCATCATTTCAACTGTTTCTTCCCATGTCAGTGACTGCATTTGACCTAGCTGTCCCAATTCGGGACGCAAGTTCGCAGTTAACTCTTGATGTGTTATACCGCAAAGAGTTGCATAATTATAGTCGAGGCTTATATCATAGAGTTGGTTCAAATCACTAAAAACACTCACTTGCGCAAATTTAGTGACACCGGTCAGGAATACAAAACGCAGGTAACGGTCAGCACTTTTGAGAACGCCATAGAACGCTTTCATCGTACGCCGATAGGCTTCCATCAAAAAGATTCATTATTAATAGCCTGCAAAAGAGGTTTATCGTATTCGTCGATCAAAACAACTACCTGACGCCCGGTTTGTTCCCAGGCACGACGAATGACATAGAAAAAACGTTCTTCCGGAACACGCAATTTCATTTCATCTCCATAAACAGCTTCCCACATTTCCAGATATTGATTTAAAATAGCTACCAGATCTGCTTCCGTTTCATATTTACGGGCATTCAAAATCAAGATGCAACACCGGATAAGTATTCCACTCCTGTTCTAATTTTTCAATGGCCAAACCTTCAAATAGTTCTTTTTTCCCTTGGAAATAGGCTTCTAACGTAGATATCAATAAACTCTTTCCAAAACGGCGAGGACGACTCAGAAAGTAAGGCTTACCTTTCGTCACCAATTGGTAAATCAAGGCAGTCTTATCCACATATAAATAGTTCTCATTCCGAATATTTTCGAAACTCTGTATTCCTATCGGTAATTTACGACTCATCATTATACGCTATTTTAACTTTATCTAGTTGTTGAACAAAGATAAACATTTATCCGTATAAAGCGGAAACAACCAACCAATTAATATCGACCACAACAGAATATCAAAAAAAATCAGCCAGGTAGCAAACCCATATGCTACCTGGCTGATTTTTTTTAAGAATTCCAGATCAAATCCGGAAAGAAAATCATTATTGAGGCATCGGAGCAGCCGAAGGCGGAGGTGTCTTTGTCCCCCCACTCTTTATTGGCTCTCGGACCCATTTCAAGTTCAAGCAGGCCGCCTTGGGCGATGTCGCTGTGCTGGAACCAGGGCTGGTTCAGGACTTCCCCGTTCAAGCGGGCCGACTGCACATATTTGTTCTCTTCGGAAGCGTTGTTTGCTTTGATCTCAAACGCATTGCCGTTTCCCAGGTCGATCTTCACATCGGTAAATACCGGGCTACCTATATTATAGGTAGGCGAACCGGGGTAACCGGATAGAATCCCATCTGGCTGAACACAACGAAAGCAGACATACCACCACCGTCTTCATCACCGGGAACGCCCATCACGTCGTTACGGAACCACTGGTTCAACAACGTACGGATACGTTTCTGAGTCTTCCAGGGCTGGCCGGCATAGTTATACAGATACGGGATATGCAGACTCGGTTCGTTAGCCATCGAGAACATACCTACGTTGCCAGTATGGTCGGGAAGGAAGGAATAAAAACTCCATTTGGACATACCGAGCGGTTCGTTGAACATGGAATCGAGATCCAAAACAAATGCTTTGTCACCACCGATCATAGAGATCAGGTCGCCGATGTTATGCTGTACGTCCCAACGATACACATAGGCATTGTTCTCATCGTAATAATCGCGGGCACCCAGGCCACCGTCATAACGGTAATCCATCGGTTCGATGAACTTGCCGTCCTTATCCTTCGGATGGAAGAAACGGGTATCGGGGGTTGAACAGGTTGCGGTAGTTATAGGATTCGCGCAGGTAATGTTTGGCTTCATCTTCCTTGCCCAGTTCGGCTGCAATCTGCGAGAGACACCATTGGTCGTAGGCTGTTCCCAGCGTAACGGCTACCGGCTGGCGTTTTTCCCAGATAGAGACGTTGGCTACCGTTTCCTTTTCGCCGGGTTTCAATGCGGGGATATAACCGTGTTCCTTATAGAAATCGTCCAACCATCCGGCAGGGGCAGCCGACCAGGGGATCAGGGTTTTCTCTTCGATACCTTTCTTTTGAAGCGATATAGGCCTTTTCCAGGTCAAAGCCGCGCAAGCCTTTCTTCCAGGCGTCGATCACGGTGGCAACGGCATGGTTGGAGTTCATACGGCGAGAGTCGCCGGTCACTTCGGGAAGGTCGGCATCCAGTTCGTACCCATCTGTTCCGCCATCAACAGGAAGGAATTGATGATATCGCTCTCACGTTCATTGTCAATCAGTATACGCAACGGGTGGGTTGCACGGTAGGTATCCCAGATCCAGTCGTCGGTATAGAACGGACGACCGCCGTCTTCATGGATCTGACCGTCGAAGGCACTGTAGTAACGGCCGTCTTCGCTCAGGTTGACCGGACGTTCGTAGCAACGGTATAAAGAGGTATAGAATACGGTCTTGTCGTCGTTGGTTCCGCCTTGTGTCTGGATTTTGCCAAGGGCATCGTTCCAGTCGTTGCGGGCGATCTTGGCTACAACGTCCACATCATAGGCAGCAATCTCACGTTCGAGGTTCTTCTTTTGCCTGGTCTTCGCTGATGAAGGAGATACCGTAGCGCACACCGAGTTTCTTTACGTCATTTCCGTAAGAAAGGACAAGGGCAGCGTCTTTACCTTCTACCGACGTTTCACCGTATTTCACGGTGTTATCTCCCAATACGCCACATTGTTGCGGAGCTTTGTCTGTTTCGGCATGAGATAGACTTTCGTCTTCCGGTCTACGAACTGGTAACCGCTGACGCTCTTTCCATCGCTTTTCAACTGTCCGTTACGGCTGTTGAAGATCAGATAGGCAGGCCCTTTCCTTCAAAAGTGATGCCATAGACGGCACTCTGATGCGAAGGGGCGAAGTCTACATCTATATTATTATCGTCCAGATATACCTGGTAACGATACGGATAGATCTTCTCATGGTCATAGCTGTAATTGATAACCGGTTTCAATCCGGATTCTTCTCCCTGATACGGGCTCAGATTAAAAGCAGAACTTCCGCGGTGGCTGGTTACGATAACCGGCAACCCGCTCAACATATCACCTGTAAAATCGGCACGCTCCGGATAGACACGGAGCATACTGTTAGGTAAATGTACGGTCGGATAGGTAGGCACCAGCAAGTGACTGATGTTTCCCATATAGGGATTGACATAGTCTACCGGGCTTTTCTGCTCCGACGGGAGACCTCCTCCGGCAGCGCAGGAGGCCAGTAAAAAAAGCTGAAGCCAGCAAGGCAACAGATGTCTTGATTTTTTTATTCATCTTTTTTCTGATATAAAGTTTATAAATTATTATTCGGCCGACTTAGGACGGTTTTCCGGTGCCGCACCAAACTGCTTGTTCGGTGTGTTTCCCATAACAAACGTCAGGTTCCCGCCTTTCATGATGTCATCATACATTATATATGACTTCTCGTAAGGCTGTCCGTTCAATGTAACCGATTGGATATAAATATTGTTTTTATTGTTATTCTGAGCTACGATATCAAATGTCTTACCCTCTTTCAAACGCACCGAAGCCTTCTCAAACAAAGGACTGCCGAATACGAATACGCCATTTGAAGGATTCACCTGGTAGAATCCCAGGGCTGACATTACATGCCAGGCAGACATTTGTCCGCAGTCTTCGTTACCGATGATACCTTCCGGCTGGTCCGTATAGAACTCATCCTGGATAAAAGCGAACCTTCTCGGCCGTCTTCCACTGTTCGCCGGCATAAGGATACAGATAAGCGACATGGTGGCTCGGTTCGTTACCATGGGCATACTGACCGATCAGACCGCTGATATCGCTGGATGCCCCCTCTCCCATGTCACCTTCAACAAGGAACAAAAGAGTCGAGTTTTGAAATGAAAGCGGCATCGCCTCCCAGTATATCGATCATGCCTTCCGGATGCTGCTGGGGGTACAAAGAATGTATATTGCCAGCCTGTTCCTTCCGTAAAATCGCCTACCCCCGTGTATGGAACGGAAAGGATCATACGGCGTACGCCAGCTACCATCGTCCATCTTCGGACGGACAAAGTTGATGCGTCCTTATCGAAATACTGCGCATAATATTTACCTCTTTTCAGGTAATTGTCGTAATCGTCTTTTCTTACCCATTTTCTTTTGCCATCAATGCAATGCCCCCAGTCATCAGCAGCATATTCCATGGCGATGGAAGTCGCTTCATGCACTTTATCACAGGGGATATATCCTTTTTCCAGTACATAAGGCACGGCATTCTGTTTTTGTTGGTAGCTGTTCCGGTCATCGCCTGGAAAGCACGTTCCGGATCAAAACCCTTGAAACCTTTGAGGTAAGCATCAGCCACAATAGGCACAGAGCTATATCCCGGCATACAATTCGTTTCGCCTCCTATCAGATGCCAGATCGGTAATTTACCCTGCTGGTCGTAGATGCTTAGGAAAGAATTGACGATATCGTCTACTTTCTCCGGCGCAATAAGGGTGTAAAGCGGGTTCAGAGTACGATAGGTGTCCCACAGGGGAGAACGTAGAATAGTTCGTCCAGCTGTTATTGGAATAGAATCTTATCATCCTGTCCACGGAACTCACCGTTCACATCACAGTACAATGTCGGAGCAATGAACATGTGATAGACAGAAGTATAAAATATCTTTTTAGCCTTTTCGTCCTGTGTATCTACAGCGACGCAAGCCAACTGGTCGTTCCATTTCTTCCGGGCATCCTGATGAACCCGGTCGAAATCCCAATGCGATAATTCCGCCTGCATATTCTTCAAGGCATTTTCACAACTGACAGAAGAAATAGCCACCTTTGCCAATACATTTTCAGGATTGTCTTTAAAGGTAACAACCCCTTTTACACCTTCGCCGGTCAACTCATCGTTACCGGCCGGGGCGTCATCGTTGAAAACCTGCAAAGAAGCAACCGGCTGGTCAAACTGCATGGTGAAGAATACTTTATGCTGCGGACTCCATCCATGAGAGAAACGGTAACCTTCCAAGGTGTATTCGTCTTTCTTTTTCAGATAAGTCTCGTAAGAGCGATCACCGTTCCCTTCTTTCAGGTTGATCAGCAGATGCCCGGTTTGCCCTTCGGGGAAAGCATACCGATGCAGGGCGACACGTTCGGTTGCCGTCAGTTCCGCCTTCACGCCATTATCCATCAGCAAAGAATAGTATCCCGGAGAAACCGACTCATTCTCATGTTTGTAGTAAGAGGAACAGGCACCTTCTATATTGTCCTGTTCACCGCGTGCCGTACGGACTTCTCCGGTAAACGGCATCACAAGGATATCGCCCAGGTCGGCACAACCGGTACCGCTCAGATGAGTATGGCTGAAACCGATTATCACGCTGTCGGAATAATGATAGCCCGAACACCAGTCCCATCCTTTATGAATATTCTGCGGCCCAATCTGTACGGCCCCGAAAGGCACGCTGGCACCCACAAATACATGGCCGTGTTCACCTGATCCGATATAAGGATCCACATAAGATACATAGTCTGTTATTTTCTCTGTCTTCTCCGGTGCCTGGCAGGAAAGAAAGATGCCTTAAGGCATATAGCTACGCCTGACATCATCCATTGTTTGTTTAATTTCATCTTAGTATTCAATTCTGTATTTATTTTTCTTCTTTTCATCCACTGAGAATGAATAAGGGAAGTCTTCCGGGTTAACACCTCTGTTCAGGTTGGGTTTGTCGCCCATCTTAAAATCGAGGACACCGCCTTTCAGCAGTTCGTTGTGGTCGAGATAGTTCTTGGTATAATTGACGCCGTTGAATGACATCGACTCGATATAGATATTCTTGTCGCTGTTTTCGGGAGCGTTGATCACCAGGTTCTTTCCATTCTCGAAATGCAGTGTTGCCTTCTTGAACAACGGGGCGCCCAACACATACTGCGTAGTCCCGGAGCCACCGGATAGAATCCCAGGGCTGAGAATACATACCAGGCGGAAGTCTGGCCGTTGTCTTCGTCACCGCAATATCCGTCAGGTGTCGGAGTATACATCTTATTCATTACGTCACGTACCCAGTACTGCGCTTTCCAAAGGTTGTCCAGCGTAGTTATACAAGTAGATCATGTGCTGGATAGGTTGGTTGCCATGTGCATAGTTACCCATGTTCATGATCTGCATTTCGCGGATCTCATGGATTACCTGTCCGTAGTAACTGTCGTCGAACAATGGCGGAACAGCAAAAACAGAATCAAGCATCATCACAAAAGAGTCTTTGCCACCCATCAGGTCGATCAGTCCCTGCGGATCGTGGAAGACAGACCAAAGGTATAATGCCAACTGTTGCCTTCGGTGAAAGCATCCCCCACTTCAACGGAGAGAACGGTGACTGGAAAGTACCGTCGGCATTTTTTCCGCGCATCAGTTTACTTTCCTTGTCATACAGATTCTTATAATTCATGGCACGTTTAGCATACAGGTCGAGTTCTTTCTTCCGGACGGCCCAGTTCTTTGGCGATCTGATAAATACACCAGTCGTTATAAGCATATTCCAGCGTACGGGCTGCGTTTTCATTGATCTTGACATCGTAAGGCACGTATCCCAGTTTGTTGTAATACTCATGTCCCAGACGACCGGTGGAAGACACTGTCGGGTGTACGTTTTCCGTTCCGTGGATCAGGCCTTTGTACATCGTTTCCAGGTCATCGACCTTTACGCCCTTCATATAAGCATCTAGGATGGAAGCGGAATTGTTGCCCACCATACAACCACGATGTCCCGGACTTGCCCATTCGGGGAAGAAACCGCTTTCCTTATAAGCATTGATCAAACCTTCCTGCATTTCTTTCGACATGGTCGGGTACATCAGGTTCAGGAACGGGAACAGACTACGGAAAGTATCCCAGAAACCGGTATCGGTAAACATATAACCGGGCAATACTTCTCCGTTGTACGGACTGTAATGAACTACATTTCCGGCTGCATCGATCTCATAAAACTTACGCGGGAAAAGCAATGAACGGTACATGCAGGAATAGAACGTACGGTACTGGTCCAATGTTCCGCCTTCTACCTCGATCTTTCCCAAGACATCGTTTCCAGGCTTGTTTACCTTTAGAAACCAGGGTGTCGAAATTATCATTACCCAATTCTTTCATATTTACAGCAGCCTGGTCGAAGCTGATGAAGGAAGAAGCCACCTTGGCCTGAACGATTTCGCCTTTCTTCGTCTTGAAACCGATCACGGCACCCACATGGCTGGAAGTTTGTTCTTTCGAACCTTCTTTCAGCGTGTTGTCGGCAAACGTCGCGTCGTAGGTAAAAGGTTTATCGAATTCAATAATAAAGTAGTTCTTGAAGTTCTCAGGAACACCGCCGCTATTCTTGGTAGAGTAACCGATAATCTTGTTTTCTTCCGGAATGACTTTGATATAAGAACCGTTATCCAACGCGTCTACCACTATGTAAGAATGATCGTTTTCTGGGAAGGTGAAACGGAACAGAGCGGCACGGTCGGTCGGAGTCAGCTCCGTTATCACATCGTGATCGGCCAGATAGGCTTTTATAATAATAAGGTTTCACCACTTCACTCTTATGGGGAGAACCAGCTGGCGCGTTTATCCTGGTCAAATTCAGGAGCGCCCACAACGGGCATAATGGCAAACTGTCCGTAATCGTTGATCCACGGACTTGGCTGGTGGGTTTGTTTGAATCCTCTTATCTTATTTGCGGTATATACATACTGCCATCCGTCTCCCATCTTTCCTGTCTGGGGAGTCCAGAAGTTCATCCCCAGGGACGGGCAATGGCGGGATAAGTGTTTCCTGTCGATAGTTCAAAGCTCGATTGAGTTCCCATCAACGGCATTGCATACTCTACCGGGTCAAAGGCGTCGTTACCGAGAGCTGCCATAGCTGGCTTTCCAATCCAGGCCGTCATCGCGACCAAAGCAATAGCCAATACATTTTTTCTTATTCATGTTTTCTTATTTTGGGTTGAATTTACAAGTTTAAATGAAGCCAAATCATCAAATTCATTATTCACACAAAGATAAAGACAATCCGGAAGAGAAAGAATACAAATATCTTTAATTCATATACAAAATCACATAAAGGGACTCTTTTTTAAGGGAAAAATGAAGTCCAAACCTAGTCTTCGGTACATAAGCGACCTTGTAATCTTAATACTTCCAGGCTAAATTTCTGTCTGACAGGAGCTGTTCCTGATCAGTTGCCTATAAAAACTGTAGCCGACACTGTCGACAAAATAAACGACAGTGTCGGCAAAGTTTTCGACAGCGTCAACAATATTACCGACAGCGTCGGCTACAGATTACATCGGCAAGCAAATGCAATCAGACGCCATGTCATCACGATTACTTCGAAGAGTAACCGGAGTTTTGAGTCAGGTGGGGATTACGCTGCATTTCATTTACTGAGATCGGCCATAGCAGGTCGGTTTCCTTAAACGTAGCACCGGAAGCATTCTGGGCTCCTATCAAATCTACATAATATACCCGGCCGGCTTCTGTTTTGGAGATCACCGGGAATTTGCCCGTACGCACGCAATCATCCCAGATCTTGTATTCCAGCGGGAACTCACGCAAACGTTCGGTCCAGCAGGCTTCGATAAATGCCTGTTTCGACAGCTTCTGCAAATCGGCGGCAATCTGGCCGGCTGTTTTACCTTCCATATCGGCACGGGCCTGCACCTGTGCCAGATATCCGGCAGCTTCGGCCGTGACTCCCTGGCTTTGGGCAATGGACTCTGCGCCCGTCCAGCAAGGCTTCGGCGTAGCGGAAGATATTCCAGTCTTTTGTGTGCCCCTTACCTGTACTCAGCAAAGCGTCTTCATCATAATAATACCAGCATCCGGCATTCTTGGAAGACCAGGTCGCTCCCGTGTTCGGGTTAGTGTATTCCCAATGGAAGAACTGGTTCGGCTGAACGCGCAAATCGTTCTTGTCATACACATTCAGAAATTCATCAACAGGGCCATAGACACGTTCGAAAATCGAATAGGTACCGAATACGGACACGGCACTTGAATTAAAGGCATATGTAGGGAACCAGTCGCTTGTATTCACTGCGTTGTCGTATATATTCCTGGGCATAGATCACTTCATCGAGATCATCGGTCGAACGCAGCTTGTTGAAAGCACTGTTCATCTTGAGGTCGTCATTCTGAACCAGCTTATGGGGCGAGTCGATCACTATTTTTGCGTACTGGGCGGCATCAGCATATTTACCCTGCTGCATATACACGGAAGTCAGCATCATAGCGGCGGCATACCGGGTGATCCGGTGAGAGTTGTCGGCAAATTTTGCAGCCGGCAACACATCGGTCGCCTCTTTCAGGTCGGCTTCGATCTGGGCGTAAATGGTTTCGGGCGCCGTACGTTCAAGTTCCATGTTCTCTGCAATAACATAAGGTTCCGTATAGAAAGGAACTGCTCCGAATGTTTTCACCAGATAGAAATAATTGAATGCACGGAAGAACTTGGCCTCCCCGATCAAGCGGGTCGATACCGCCTCTTCCATCTTTATATCCGGAATATTTTTTAATGGCTGCGTTTGACACGTTGATCGCTTTTTATAACAGGCATCCCAGATTCCGTCCATCGTTCCTGAGAATTGCATAGTGTATTGCTGGCGGTTCAATTCGCGGGAATACTTACAAACGATCTCCTGCCCTTCATAGCTGTTCAGAAAATAACCAGTGAGCAGTCCGGTAATGCAGGCAAAACTTCCGACATAAGCACTCGGCGCCGATGCTATCTGCCGGATAGCACCTGTACGGTACAAATAGTTGACGTTGGCCAATGCCTGCGCTTCCGTTGTATAATAACCGACAGTAGTCAGCTGGCTTTTAGGCTTTTCATCCAGAAAATCACTACATGCCGTAAAGCTGAACAGTCCGGCACATAAAATCGCGGTTGTCAATATCTTTTTCATATTTTAATCGTCTTAATTAGTTAAATGAATCAGAAAGTCACATTAACACCGAAAGTAAACGTACGTGCTCTCGGATAGAGAAGAAAGTCATGTTCTGACCGAACTTGCCGGCTCCCTTGTCCGTCGAGCTGGTTTCGGAAGTCGATTCGGGATCGTAGCCCAGGAAATCCTTAGAGACAATCTGGAACAGGTTATTACCACTAGCATACAGGCGCAAAACCGGACAAACCGAGTTTCTTGACGGCATTCTTTTCAAATGTATATCCTATCTGCAACATATTGCAACGCAGATAAGAACCGTTGGCAACCCATTGAGAGTCAGTTGTCGTATCCTGACCGGCATGTTTTTCTCCGTTATGGTCGCCGCTTTGCAGATAGATCATCTGCTGCATGGTTCCCGGATTTTGTTCCGTCATAGGCATCATACAGGATATTCTTCAAGCCGTTGGTTATACCGAAACGGTCATAAGTTGAGTGGAAGAAACGCTGCAAGGTTTCAACGCCCCATACAAACTGCAAATCCAGTGTAAGATCAAAATTCTTGTAAGAGAAATTGTTGATCCAGCTACCCGTCCAATCCGGTAATCCTTTACCGATGATCTCTTTTCGGAAGAGCGTTTTGCACGGCCTACCTGATTCTTTTCGCAATTGCCGGCTTCAAAGTCTTCTATCGTATAAACGCCGTAACGTTGCAGGCCATAAAAGCTACCCATACTTTCTCCGACACGCAGGATACTGCCGCCGTTTACCCAATCGTACAGATAAACATCGGCATCGGTATCACCCAGAGCAAGGATCTTATTTTTGTTATAGTTCAGGTTTACTACTGAGTTCCAGTTGAATTCTTTACTACGTACCGGAGTTGCATTCACCATCAAATCCATACCCTGGTTTCTTACTGCTCCGATATTTTTTAAAGATCGTGCTGAATCCTGTTGAGTGAGGAACCGGGCAGTCCAAAAGCAAGTCGGTCGTTTTCTTGTTATAATAAGCTATATCCAGGTTCAAACGGTTCTGGAAGAAGCCGATATCGAAACCGATATCAAACTGCCCTGTCTTTTCCCATTTCAGATCCGGGTTCGACATGGTCTTGATATAAGACCAGGGAGCACGTTTACCGTCAATCAGATGCGTTCCGGCATCCGTCTTACCCAACGAATTGTACGGGCCGATTTCAGAGTTACCGGTCAAACCATAACTGGTGTGCAGTTTCAGGTTGCTTATCACTTCACTGTCGGACAGGAAATCTTCCTGAGAGATATTCCATGCCAGACCGGCAGAGGGAAAAAGGCATATTTATTGTTATCACCGAATTTGAAGAGCCATCGACACGGCCGGTAACGGTTGCCGAGTAACGATCTTTATAGGTATAAGCCAAACGCAGAAAATAAGAGTTCATAGCCCAACGTTCCCAACTTGATTCCGGACTTCCTTGGATTGGTTCCGACAGCCATGTTGTTGTCTTCGTAGAAGTCGTCAGCAAAACCTTCCGTACGGGATTTGTTCCAACGCTGTGTGCGTTCCTGCCAGGATAAACCGGCCATGGCGTTTATGCGGTGATCGCCGAATACTTTACTGTAAGTCAGGTAAGTTTCTTCCTGCCAGTAGAGTGAGTTCCAGTTCTGATATTCAGCCCAACCGTTAGGCATGGAGATATTATTCAGGGAAATGGAAGAATATCCCCTGTAGGTTGCATTATGGCTGTCGATACCGAACTGGGTCTTCAGGTCCAGGCCGTCCATCAGATGGAAAGTCAGCGCAGCATTACCGAATATCTGCGTATTATATCGCATACGTTTCTGCAAGTCCAGGATCATAGCCGGATTGGACATGCCCTCCAGACCGAAATAATTGCTTTCGCTCAAAGAAGTGGTGCTTGTCGTATAATCACCATTGGCATCATAGACCGGCAGCCAGGGAACCATCTCGATCATGGTACGGCGGGCATCTTGTCCGCCGCCGTCTTCCGGAGTATAGCGTCCCCCATGTATGGTTAACCAACAGGTTAACAGCCGTAGACAACCAGGGAGTCGGATTGGCATCGTAAGCGACCTTGGCATTCAGACGTTTGTTATACGTATTATTAACAATACCCTGCTGGTCGGTATAATTCAGGAAAGCACCCATAGAAGAGTTCTTGCCGGCCTGCTGTATGTTTATCTGATGGTTATGTGAAACAGCCGTACGGGTAGCTTCATCCTGCCAGTCAGTATCATACAAAAGGATTACCGTTTTCATCGAAATAGTTACGGTCATGGAACCAATAGGAACGGTCCAACGACCAGTCTTTCCCCCATATAGGTATTCTCATTCTCCAACCCTTTCATGAAAGTGTCTACCCATTCCTGCGAATTCAGCAAGTCCATCTTACGGGCAATATGACTGACGCTGACCGACCCCTGATAGCTGATAGAGGTTCCTTCGCCGTCTTTCTTTCCCCGTTTGGTTGTGACCATAATAACTCCGTTGGCACCACGTGCACCGTAGATGGCAGCAGCAGAAGCGTCTTTCAACACTTCCATGGATTCGATATCATTCGGGTTAACCAGTCCGAAGTCTTCCATCACGACACCGTCCACTACATATAACGGTTCGGAAGAAGAGTTGATAGTAGCCATACCACGGATAATGACACGGTTCCGCATAGGCTCCCGGCTGACTGGAGTTCGAGAAGATATTGACACCGGAGACTTTACCGCGCAGGTTATCCAACGCGCTGAAGTTCTGATTCTTTGTCAGTTCCTCTCCTTTGGCAACTCCGATAGACCCTGTTACATCCGATTTGCGCATTGTTCCGTAGCCGACAACAACGACTTCATCCAGCGCCTGTGTATCTTCTGTCAGCACAGCACTGACGGTCGACTGGCCGTTTACCGGAACTTCGCGGGTCAGATAGCCGATATAAGAGATCACCAATACCGCTTTATCCGGAATCTCCAGGGAGAATTTACCATCGACATCCGTGATCGTACCGTTGGTTGTTCCTTTCACTACCACATTGGCACCGATGACAGGCTCTCCGGACGAATCGGTTACCGAACCGGTTACTTTTCTTACCTTGCTGCTTGATAGAAAAAGCAAACTGTTCTTCGTCAGTACAATATAATCATTCTCAAAAAGCGAACTTTACTTCCGAGTCTGCAAAAGCGTCATTCAGGTATTGGGCAACGGATTTACTTCCGGCTTTTACAGGAATGGTTTTATTCACATCTACTTCATTTTTACTATAGACAAACAGATAATCTGTCTGCTGTTCAATCTGATCTATAAAATTAGCGATAGTCATATTCTTTCCGCTCATATTCACTTTCACGTTTTGCGAACTGGTCTTTGAAGCAAAGGAAGAGAATACACAAAGGGAAAGCAGAATGGCTGAAATTCTCATAACATTTAGAATTTTCGGTTCTTTTTTTCATAACTTTGTTTCCATTATTTGTTAATACTTAATTACTTTGATTACGTGTTAGCATGCGGCCGAATGGATGCGGGAACGTCTTTCGGCCGTTTTTTTTATTCTTTATATTTCCATAGGCAAATGATGATTTAAAGGTTGAACATATTTTATTCTCTCAGTCTTTATCGTATTATAATATTATTGTTTTCTTCATCTTTAATATAAGTGAAATAATAGACTTTCCGCAGTGTACGGAGTGCACTTTCCACCCCATCCCTCTGCCGGAATTTTCCACTAAACTTATACTTCATGAGCTTGCTCTTATTGACCGTTATCACAATATCATAATATAATTCAAACTTCTTTATTATGTCTTCAAACGGGACGTCATCAAAGGCATAAATACCTTCTTTCCACAGCAGAAAATCGGTATTGCCCATAGGGCGTTTCACTAATTTTATTATTTTAATTCCACACATTCGTTTGGATTCATAAACAGCGCCTTTTCCTCGTTCATACGTTCATATACTTTCACCGAACCTTCCAGCAATGCCGTATTAAATTCTTCCCGGCCTTTATAGGCAAATACATTGAACTTCGTTCCCAGGACTTTATATCCAGTTTCTCCGTTGACACCACAAAAAGGTTTATGTTCATTATGTTCAACATCGAAATAGGCCTCCCCGTCCAGTTCCACTTTACGTTCTTCACGGGCAAAAATGATTCGGATAGCGGAGCGTGGAACGGGCGTTCAACCAGACAGTCGTTCCGTCGTGCAGTTTCACCATCGCCCGTTGTCCGGACGGGGTCGTAAATTCCTCGTAAGTGACCATTTCTTCTGCCGGTTCCGGTCATTCATGACCATCCAGGTCGAGAGAATTGTTATACAAATGGCAGCGGCATAACCGGCAGCATGTTTAATGATATGTATCGGATAACGCTTTTTTTTCCTGCAATGGGTCTGTTTGAAAGCGGCTAATTTATCCACAGCCTCAAATTCGTCATTTTCATTTGGTAACCAGGAAGATAAAGCATACAGGTTCTGTACAGAAGAAAAGTCTTTCCTCAACTCTTCATCTGCCTGGATCATCGAGAATAACGACTTTCTTTCGGCTGCCGTTATTTCTCCTTCAAAGTATTTTGTTATTAAAATGTGCATTTTCCGGCTTTTATACAAGGAGAGCGTTTCAAAAGCGATTTCCTCCTAAAGCCGTTGTACAAATAAATATTATTTAACATCTAAAAAAGAAAGAGTAGCAGGGGCAAATAGTCCTTCAACTCTACACGGAGTTTTCTCAGGGCAATGGTCATCTGGTTTTCCACCGTACTTACGGTTAAGTTAAGTTCATTGGCTATCTCACGGTTTCTCTTTCCTTCGATAGCTTTTAAGAAATACCTGCCGGCAGCGTTCCGGAAGTTTATTGATTGCCGTCATCAGTATTTGTTCTATTTCTTCATCAGAAGTAAAAAAGAGTAATTCAATAATTCAAGTGCGGTTAACTTCGCACTAAGCTCCTGTTTATATTCATCTGCTATTACCTTGTGCCTGAGGTAATCCAGGGATTTATTTTTTAACCAGAGCGAAAAGATAGGAGACTAAACTGATCTGTATATCCAACACTTCCCTCTTTTTCCCACAACAGGAGAAAAACATCCTGTACTATATTCTCCGCATCTTCGTCAAACAATACATATTCTTTAGCAAAACGGAACATACGGGAATAATATAGAACATAGATTTTTGTCAAAATTATTCCGTACATCTTTCAGCAAAATATCTGTATTTTCCACTTGCATTTTTATATCAGGAGTTACTATTCTTTACAGAATACCATAGACATGAATGTTATAATCACAGCAAAGATATAAAAAGATACTTTCACGGCAATAAAGTTCAGGTAAGAAATATTTATTTACCAAACGTATCAAGGGGAATAAAAAAAAATGCCACTTATGAAAATCCTTTATTACAGAAGGATAGTTTCATAAGTGGCATTGCTTTTATCTTACAGATAGATTACCAGGAAAGTTTTATAAACTTATTCTCCCAGGGGACAAAGTCGGTTGTTGCATTTCCGGCAACCGGGTCTCCCACTACATCACAAACAGTGACTTTCGTAAAGTTGACCTTATCGGAAGTAACGGCAAATTTAGCCGGTTTTCCTGCAATCTCACGCAACTGAAGCATCACGGCGTTTTCTCCTTCAACAGGTTTCATATTCACCAACAACAAATTGTCGGATGAGATATTGAACACGGAAGCAGGAGATACAACTTTGCTTCCCTTCGCTCCCGCCGGCAATACGCGGGTCAGGAACGGGATGCGGTTCTCCCAGGCAAAACGGGTGGCATAACCAATCGAGTTGTCTTTGCTTGAATTGATAAAGTAACTCCATTGCAGTTCACCCATCTGGTCGGCATTGAAATTGGTTACCCAATAGTTGTTCATCGGCCAGGAATACATATTGGTGGACTGGGGAACAGCACCAGCCTTATAGCGTCCGGTGTTGATTGCCCCGAACTGCATCAACGGTATTTCAGGGCTGCCCATCACTACCTGCGATTCGCTGTTACGCGCCGTAGCAAAGTTCTGGACGGTATACCAGTCGTTCGATGAACCGGGAATCTGGTCTACACCCGCTTCGATCGTTCCGCCGGGAACATCCAGGAATATCTTTCCCTGATTCACCTCAAACGGAAACGAGATATAGACAGCTTCGGGATCGGTAATGGCTTTTTTTTACGCAGACGGTAAACAATATCGATCTTCTTTGTCACATTAAATACACGGAACTCGACCATCAGGTTGTTCGGTTCACGACCGGCAACAGTCTCGCCACGGAAACGATACGTATCCCAGATCGCTCCCTTTTCGTAACGCTCGAAACGAATCCGTTCGGGACGGCGGCGAAGGAATTGCGGTGCGCGATACTGTTCCATCGGATGACGGCTGTCGATGATCTCGTAGATAAATTCGCCCAGCTCCCACTCGGCATTCGGGGTAGTCAGCTCCTTGTTCAGTTCCTTGTCGAACAGTTTACTGATGGTTCCCTTTGCGTGAGTTGAAATCGATGGCATACCAGGGATTCTCGACATGAGCATTCTCCAATTTATCTGCCAATTGCACGGCAGGACGAGGCTCGTCTTTTTACCTTTATATAATATTGGGCATACCCGAAGGCAGGTACGTCTTTCACGTAAAGCGACCAGTAAGTACCGTCCGAACGGCTTTCCGCCGGTTTGCGCAGGAATGATATTCCCAGAGGCATCCACTATTTCGAAGGCTTTCTCGCGAGGTAATATCTGGTGATCGATATACACTTTGGCTATACCGCTATACGCCCAGTTCAACGTATTGAAGACAGCCACCGAGGGATATTCAGCTTTCGGAACAAACGACTGTAATAATCCCATCGTCACTTCTCCCAGCAAACCGGAATGACGGTAAGCCTCCCAGGCATACGATTGTTTCAGGGAACGCTGCTCCCAGGTTTCCTTGCAATAGGCATCACGGACGCTTTCGCTGTAACCGAATGTATGTTCATCATAAAACAACAGGGCCTTGTTGATGTCGTATATCTGGTTACCGATCTGAGAAGGAAGTTTGGCTCCCAGCATACCGGCAAAAAGACAGACCTGCCTGGTTGGCGATAATGTCCGAATGGGTGATACGGGGAAATAGCCGCTTCACGGGCACCGGAAGCAAAAAACCATCCGTCCACCAGTCGGGCCATGCGCCACGGGATGGTCTGTATCTTATCGGCATAGTTCGATTCCACCTCTTTGATGAACTCGCTAGCCACAGCTGTACGTATTTTAGGCCATTCATATTTCTCATTCCATTTCATCAGCATCTCGCAACTCTTTGTCGAAGGAGGTGAATTATCCGTGAAATAACCGGAATGCTGGGCAGCAACGATATCGTACGGATAGTTTTTTGGCTTCCATCTCTCCTAGATAATTCAGTACACGTTCCTCGAACTGTTCGAAGTTATCAGTATGGATGCCAAAGAAGTTACCCATATTATAATGTTCGGCACGATAGGCCAATACCTTCTTTCCCGAAGGCGATTGCCACCAAAAAACAGTCGGATAGTCGAAACAGATCAGGGGCACGGTGACCGTGTGTTCCCATATTGACATATTTCACACCTGCATCGGCAAAAAAATTCAGTGAAGCACCAGCCGATACCGTTCACATCGTTCTGCATAGCGACTTCCGCTTTCATTCCAGCTTCACGGAAGGCCTTCAACGGGTAGAGGGAGGCGGCCAATGTCTGTTCGTCAGGCAATTCATCGAAGTTCAGATACATGGCAGCCAGTTCGATGCGTCCTTCGGCTACCCGCTTTTTCAGACGGGCGATCTGTTCGGCAGGGCGGCATTTCAGGTATTCGCTAACGGCCCAGGCAATTTCGCAGGTCCAGCGGAACTTGGCAAAGTCGGGGTAATTATCGGTAGCGTCGCAATAGTCGAGCGCATAGTCGATGTAGCGGAGATGTTCTGCCAGGATTTCAGTTTGCGAACGGGTGTAGCCAATATCGGTATGCGTATGCTGCACCATATTCATCTGCCAGTGACGGACAGGTTTTACTTCCACTCGGGCAGATTCTTGTTCCTTACCGACAGTTACTGTCAGAGGCAACTGCACGGCAGACTGTACCTGCGGTATCTCAAAAAAAGAAGGGATTCGGCCCGTCATTCAATTTCACTTTCCGGGACTGATCGCCCAGGGTAATCGTTGCATTGGCGGAGGCTCCTTCGTGTTTTACCGTAACCCGTACTTTCTGTACCGGTCCTTTCGCTGTTTTATACAAAGCGGGAAAGAGATGCGTCTCGATCCCCGGCGGAGCGGTCGAAGCGCTCCAGACAAAGGATGACATGGTAAACAAAGCCAGCCCTGCCAGGAATAAGGTTTTAAGCGTTTTTCATAAGCATCTATTTTTTATCGATTCTAAAAAGAGATTATACAAATATAAAGGAGGCAAAGCATGAGGATAGACAATCCGGCAACCTGTCCGAAACCATCGGCTACAATTCCCATCAACGGCGTTATCAAGGCACCACCGGATACTCCCATGATCATCAGGGCGGATATTTCATTTGCCCGTTCCGGCTTATGCTGAAGGGCGTATGAGAAGATGATCGAAAAGACATTCGCACACGCCAACCCTACAATAACGATCATAACAAACATGCTCCACATATCCGGAACCAGCAACAACAGGACAAATGCCGCTATCGCCAACAAACATACTATATTTCAGGAAGCGGGCACCGGAGAGCTTCGCCAGCAGGAAAGCTCCGGCAAACGAACCGATCGTACGGGCGGCAAAATAAAGGCTGGTACCCAGTCCGGCTTCGGAAACGGGCATGCCTGTCCGTTCCATCAGCAACTTGGGGATAGTAGTGTTCAAGCCGACATCTATGCCGACAAAAAAAGGATCCCCAGGAACAGGGATACGATATATTTATCCTTGAACAGGGATAAGGTGGTAGCAAAGGTAGCCCCGGCCTCTTCCAGCTTTTTCCTTTCCCGGGATCGTGGAGATCAGCCAGATCGTAGAGATCAGTGTCGTTACTGCGTAAACAAGGAATATCAATTTCCAGTCACCCCAGAAAGAGGCAGCCGCCCCGGCAATGATCGGGCCGAGGAAAGAGGAAATCGACTTGATAAATTGCCCCAGAGTCAGGACACTCGTAATACGGTCCGGACTAACCACATTAGCCACCATCGGATTCAGGGGGAAACCTGTAAAATAGTATTACCGATCCCCAATAAGGCAAAGGCCAGCAGGATACAGGCAAAGTCATAAAAGAACAGAGGCAGCAACATCGCCAGGGCTGTAACAGCCAACGCGATGACCACCGTGTTACGTCGTCCGAGCTTTCCCATCATGACTCCTGTCGGAATAGAAAACAGGGCGAACCAAAGGAAAACCATCATCGGAATCAGGTTTGCCAATGTATCAGACAATGAGAAGTCTACCTTTACATAGTTGGTTGCTATGCCGACAACATCTGCAAAGCCCATCACAAAGAAACCGAAGAGGATAGGGTAAATGGCTTTCGAATTTTGTTTATTCATGGTATGTATTGTTTTTTCAATAATCATTGTATGTATCTACCGGCTGATTCCCCATGTCCAGTTCAGACGTCCTCCGGCTGCAATTGTTTCAAAAAAGGAATGCGGGTAGCCGGATAGACTTTACCGTTCAAACGGTACTGCTGAACGTAATAGTTTTCTTTTTGCTGTTGTTCTTTGCTTCGATAACAAATTCTTTTTCCTTTATAATATGTATTATTCAGCTGAATCGTTATTTTATCGAATACAGGGCTGCCCAAAGCAAAAGAAGGTTGCAGGTCTGTCAGTCCTTTGACATCGAACAGTCCCAGGGAAGCGATCGCATACCAGGCACCCAACTGCCCCTGGTCTTCATCCTGCCCGTAACCGTAACCATGAATACCGTCCGTTCCATAGAACTCGTCCAGAATGGCACGTACCCATTTCTGGGTCAGCGAAGGACGTCCTGCCTCGTTGAACAGCCAAGAGATATGGAGGCAAGGTTGGTTGCCATGATTATACAAAGTTTGCAGACCGGCAAAGGCTCCGACTTCTGTGCCACCGCTGAAGATCAGCTCACGGGAAACAGTAAAGATACTGTCGAGACGCTGATTGAAAACATCGGCTCCGACTTTGCCGACCAGACCTTCCGCATCATGCGGTACATAGAACGTGTACTGCCTTAAAGGCATTTCCTTCCTGGAAACCGCGCCATACCTGCATCGGGTTGAAGTTATCCATGAAACTACCATCAGCCTTCTTCGGATGAACAAAATTAGTGGACGGATCATAGATACGTTCCCAGCCTTTCGACAGCCACATCAGTTTATCATAGTCGTCAGTCTTACCCAATTTCTTTGCCCATTGAGCGACTGCCCAGGCACTGTAAGAATATTCTAATGTATGGGAAGCGGAGAACATAAAGGCCTCGTCGGGACCATCCCCCTTATCCAAATGGGGAACGTAACCGTACTCAAGGAATTTATCCGTATCGACCTTACCGGCTCCCAACGGACGGTTTTCGCCATCCAGTTCATTCTTACGGGCAGCTTCATAAGCGAGGTCGACATCATAATTGCGGATACCGCATTGATAAGCACCGGCAAAAACAGCTCCCAACAAATTCGTACCTACACCTGAAACATACCGGCTACAGGCTATACCGTCACCTAGCCAACCGGCATCCTTATATACCAGCAAATGACTGCTGATATAATCGGCATAATATTCGGGAGCGATCAACGCCCAAACCTGTGCCAGATTCCATTGGCCACCCCAGATACCGTCTGTATTATAGAAATTATGAGCTGGCTTGCCATTTTCCAGAGGTATCTGCCCTACACTACCATCGTTGCGGGGATAAGCTCCGTTTACGTCGCTAGCAAGACCACGTCCCAGCAGGGCATGGTAAAGGCCTGTATAGAATTTCACCTTATCTTCTTTGACCGGCGTCTCCACCCGGATGCGTCCGAGGTAGTCTTCCCACTGCCGGTGAGCCGCGTCTTTCGCCTCGTCAAAGGTTAGCGTGCGGGCTTCCGTATCACGGTTCAGACGGGCATTTTCCACAGAGGTATACGACAGGCCGACCTTGGCAGTAATGCTTTCTCCTTCCGTAGTCTTATAGGTAAGATATAATCCCGAACCGACTCCGGAAACCTGTTTTGCATCCGGTTGTACCTTTTCACCGATGAAGGTGCCATATCCGGAAGGCTGTTTATCCAACTGGGCAGAAAAATATAACGGAACTGTTGCGCCCGGCTGGTATTTCTTTACATATTCCGGCAAGGTAATCACCCAGCCTTCAACCGTCCCGTCATCGTTCAACGTGACGGAGGCATCCTTCACGGCACCACTTTCGCCCTGCCGGTTACCGATATCGAACAGGATACGGCTTTCTTCGGAAGCAGGGAACGTATAACGCTGAAAGGCCACGCGAGGAGTAGATGTCAATTCTGCCCGGATATGGTAGTCTTGCAGGTTCACAGAATAATAACCGGCAGTAGCAATCTCTTCCGAATGATCGAAGCGGGAACGGTAACCGCTTCCGGTCGAATCATTCACGGCACCGGGGACAGTCTTCAATTCACCCACCGTCGGCATCAGGACGATACCGCCCACCTGGAACTCGTGGAGACAGGGAAAACCTTCAATGGAAGTATCGCGATAGTCATAGCCGGTTTGGCTTCCCAGCCGGAGTTATTCCCCAAATGAGCGTTTGTCGACGGAGCAGGTTTGGCCATACCGAAAGGAGAGGCTCCCGGAGTGAAATGGAACCAACGGCAATGTGCCGTCCCGATACGTGGCTCCACATATTGAGACAGGTTCTCCGTAACCGCCTTCTCTTCTTTCACCGGCGAGCAGGAAACAACCAGCAAACCTGTCAGAAGGGTGAGAACCGGAGTTATTAAACAGTTTTTATTCATGGCGTATTTATTTTTATATTCTTATAAATGATTCAAGGCATATACGTAAGCACCCAAAGCGACCGAGCGGCTGGCTCCCTGCTTACTTATCATGACACCGATGCGTTTGCAAGGGTCGTAATCCACCTGGCGGTCCGAACCGGGAACAGGTATCTTCACCGCTTCCCCTCGGGCAAACCGGTTGAAGTCCGCTTCGTCATCCAGGTTGAATGCTTTGCTTTGCAGACGGCTGAAACGGCTTCCGTCCATCATACCGGTCTCGCTGTTCATCTCTTCAAGCAAGGCAGGCATGAAATATTTGGCAGCACCGGTCAGTCCTCCGCCAATCACGACCAGACCGTCGATCAAAGTGATGGCCTGCGCTATAGCATCCCCGGCCATTTCCCCCAGTTCGGCAAAGGCGCGGCGGGCGGCATCCTGATTTCGGGACGGGTACCTTCGGCAATATCGAAAATATCCTTCGGAGTCAAAGCGGAAGTGTCGCCGGAAAGCTCGCGATAGACATGTTGCACGGCTCGGATACTGACGCTTTCCTCTACGATATATTGCTGGTATTTCTTATTGCGGAAACACCAGATATCACCTCCGGCGGCATTGTCTCCCATCAGCAGATCACCATTGATCACGACTCCGGCACCAAAACCGGTACCGAGTGTTACGCCGAGCAGATTTTTATAACGCTTAATGCTTCCCGCCTTTTCCAGACGAAGATTTACCTCCGGCAATGCTCCGGTAAGGGCTTCGCCATAAGCAAAAAAAAGGTCGCCGTCATTATTGATGAAGACAGGGATGCCGAACTTTTCTTCCAGATACGGCCCTAACGCTACGCCTCCGCGGAAAGAAGGAAAGTTCGGCAGGTTACCGATAATACCGGCCGGATAATCGGCTGGTCCGGGAAAAAAGCAAAACTGATGGCAACCGGGGCTTCCGTCAGTTGTTCGCGAATCCGGGAAAAACCTGTGGCCAATTGCCCCAGGCATTGTTCCAGATTACAGGCACAAGAGGGCAACGTTATAGGAGTCACTATCTCATTTCCCCACGGATAGCCGAAAAGACCAGGTTGGTCCCTCCGGCATCAAGGGTCATTACTATGCGGTTATCGTTATACATTATATATATGTGTGTTTAATTGATATTCGATTATTATCCTTTCGTCCGTACATAAGCCTTGATCGTTCCGCAGGTTTTTCCTTCTGAAATGCCATACGGGCGGATCGTGTAATCACCGACTACGGCAGGTACGATAAATGTCTCGGCATAATGAACGATAAACGGTTCGAACGCATTTACCGGACTTTCCACGATCAGTTCATCTCCTTCTATCACATTAAAAACGTTGACTCCCCCACCTGTATTGTGCGGCACTGTGCCGGTAAACCAGTGGCGGCGGGTTTCGATAAACTCATTTTCATGCAGACCAGTACGTTCTTCTACCCAGCCTTCGCCTTCGGCACGCGGTTCGAAATGGTTGACCAACTGGTCGCGTACAAACTCCGTCTGCCGTTCCCATTGTATCACATGCGAACCATGGGTGATGTTGATAGGACGCGGTTTGCCGTCCAACCCCAGGCGTCCCCAGTCCCATAACTTAAATGTGAAAAGGCTCGGGGTAGCACTGATCTCCAGTACCATCGCATTAGAACCGGAGCAATGGATAGTTCCGTTCGGGATCAGATAATGATCATGTTTCTTGGCCGGCCATTTGTTTACGTACTTCTCCGTATCGAACGGCTTACCCGATACCTGGGCTTCATTCAATGCGTCGATCATCTCATCCGGGTTCACGCCCGTTTTCAGACCGAGGTAAACGGTTGCATCCTCTCCGGCGTCCAGCAGATAATAACTTTCGTCCTGTGTATAATAGATACCGAACGTATCACGGATATACTGGGTAGTCGGGTGTACCTGCAAACTGAGGTTGCCCCCTCCCATCGTATCCAGGAAGTCGAAACGGATCGGGAAATCCTGTCCGAAGCGCGATTCGACCGGGCCTCCCAACAGGTTACGGGTTTGATAAAATACAAGATTATTAGAGGCCATCTCAAACAGTTCGCCTTCTACTTTCAGGTACAGGCTGTTCTCTTCGGGCACGCAGTCGAAACACCAACCGAAGTTTGCCTGTTCCTTATCGAGGTCGCAGACTTCCTTCATCCACTGGCCTCCCCAGGGGGCCGGGTCGAAGAAAGGAACCACGCGAAACGGTTTACGGGCTGTCTTTTCCAGTCCGGCACGTAGGGGGTTTCGCCGGTTATCATTTTTTAGGCATACCGGGGATATGAGTGTCCAGCCAGTAATCTGCTTTCGGTAACAGATGTTTTTTCAGGGCGTCACAGACATTCCAGTCAATGAAATATCCACGTTTGTAATGGAGCGAAGGCGCTTCCTCCCGGTTTCTTACTCCCCAGGCCGTCGATCTTTCCCTGGCGGAAACGTTGTTGTATTTCCCAACGTGCCATATCGACATAGACCAGTACATCAGCTTCGGGGACAACCTCTGCCGCAGCATGCCCGTAGACGATTACCAGTCCGGTCGCAGCTTTTATCTTTTCCCCGGCATTCTTTTACTTTGTCCGCATCCAGGAAGTCTGCATAGTAAAACGGGGCACGGCGTCCAAAAAGGCGATCGTCTGTCAGATAAGGACGCGTCATCTTCTCAATATCTTCTACGCCTTTAAAACATTGATCCGAATGAATCATCAAAGAAGGATGCAATGTTGCCAGATGTTCAGCCAGTTCCTCCGGGTATACACCATGATAACATTCAATGACAACGACCTTTCGCGCCAACTCTTCCGGGACGTTGCATACGTCCTTCAGCTTATCCAGAACAGACTCCCAACCTTTCCAAAGAGCCCCATCGACAGTTGTCGAAGGGCTTTTATCGTAATTACTTTTTCTCATTTATATGATATTTTATTATTTATTCTCTTCCGACCATTGATTGAACATCTCGATAGCTTTCGCCAGTACCCCGGCCGATCCTTTGAAATGACCGGAACCGCTGGGTACGCCACCTTTGCCGTACCATTCATAAAATCCCTGATTCTTTATGACGCGGTCGATCATCGGACGCACTTCTTCGTAGGCTTCCTTCACCATGCCGTTGGCAATAAGCTGCTGGATCATACGGCCGCCGAACCAGGTCCAGTCTCCCCCATTCTGATAGATATAGGGTTTGGACATTCCGCCACGGAAGAATCCTTCCGGATAAGTAGGATACAACGTAAGACCGATACTCGGCATACCGGACAGGCGGACATTCTCCAACATCTGCGCATTGACAACGGCTATTTCTTCGGGAGACAACAGACCGGCTTCTATCGCGATGGCGGTTCCTCCGTGATAATGCACGTCCAGTTCGTTAAAGCCTTCCGGTATCGGAGATTTCTCCAGGTAGATATGGGGAATAAACTTCTGACGCTGTTCATCCCAAAGATGTTTGCGGGTATTCGCTGCTATATGCTGGCGAAGTTCTTTCCAGCGGGTCTTATCCACATTGTCCGCAGTCATCTCCTGCATAAAGTCGAGGGCGATGATAAACATGGCATTGTCGTAGACATCGATCGCGGGGTCCGACAATTCATTCATATCGCAGCCGAAATCGTCGTTGGGTTGCACGTCGCCCCAGTCTGCCGTCATGGCTCCGTAGAGAAGGCCATATTGTTCGCTATAACGTTCCTTCATCAGATAGTCGATCATTCCGACCATACGGTCGTAGACGGTGCGGCCGGCTACCACTTCGTTCAGGATAGAGGTGTCGCCAGTCTTACGGATATACTTTCCTACGATATGGATCAGGGAAGATTCCTGGTCGGTTTCGACCGTATTCTTGAAAGCGACATGGTCGGGAGCAGCATCGGAATAATAAGGATGATCGTCACCCCAGTTGAAGTCTGTTTTCAGGACATATCCGTCTATCATCTCGTCGTTTGGCTGTTGCAGGGCAAAAACAGCAGGATCGCATTGCGCAGATCGGACGGGTTGCTTTCTTCGCAGGCCACTTCAATAAAGGTATTCATATCGCGCGCCCATATCTGGGAGTAACCGCTTCCGGCATTAAAACCGCTACGGATTACGGCACGGGCCATACTGTCGACGGTATGAAAACTTTGGTCGGCCAGGATATCCCCGGCTAACTGTTGAGTCGCTGTAGGTGCTGTACAGGATAGAAGTCCGCTACAAAACAAAGCAAAGAGTAAGTGTTTTTTTTTCTTCATGAATCAGTTGTATTTATCCACGGCAAAGATAAAAAGGTTTACTTCTGAATAAAACAAGCATTTGTTTCGATGTAGTTGGATTATCTTACGATTTGGAAGTCCGGGAATGCTGGTCAAACGGTGAAAGTGACCTTCCTAGACCTAGGGAATGAACTTTAAACGGTGAAAAGTCATTTCTTAGACCTAAGAAGTCTACTTTAAACGTTTGAAACACGTCTTTTAGGCCTAAAAGATGAACTTTCACCATTTAAAAGCCACTTTTTAGGCCTAAGAAGTCCACTTTAAACAGTTAACCGGGATTTCTTAGACCTAAAAGACTCTTTTTTCATTCTACAACCACTTCTTTCCCTTCGGTATTCGCCCGTACCAGATTATCGTACATGGCTTCGCAATAAACCGGAGGCAGATAGAAGCGTCCCGGATAAACGGCACAGAGGTTGATCTTTACCGTCACCTGGCGGCCGGAAGGCAGATAGTCGATATAGCTATACACCTTGTCGTCGCGGATATCCTGGTAATTTATGCCTGTGGCCGTCTTGTCCGTCGCCCCGTCGTTCAGGAAGCGGGTGTTCAGGATTTCCCAACCGGCAGGGAATATTTCCGTCAATACCAGGTTGTTTATGCCGCGGGCGGTAGGATTCTTGACCGTCACCACGGCTACGAAATTCGTTCCCTGCTGCATGTCGGCTATATTCACAGCCCGGCCGTTCTGGTCGGTGTAGCTGACGGCGAGCGTAAGACCGTTCGCATAGGCTTCTTCCTTGCCTTGTTCCGGGATACCTTCGGTAATGATGCGGGCGAACAAGGTCGATGTTCCGGTGTTCTTTAGTTCTACGGAGGCGGATGCCCCAGCTTTTTCCAGCAAGGTTTCCGTCCAAACGTTCTTGACGGAGCTGACTTTGTCATTCTTTCCGACGCAGGAATAGGTGAAATCCATCGATCCTCCCACCTTGTATTTTGCCATGTATTCGGAAAGGGATACCAGGGCAAAGGCCGTGGATTGCGTACTCAGCCAATCGTCCGACGAAAGTTCTTTCGAGATGTCACGGGTGAGCAAGGCGGCTTCCTTACCGTCTCCGAGCAGGGTGAGCGTCATCAGGCGGATGGCCTGGTCGCGCAGGTCGCTGCCGAATGTAAGGTCGTAGTCCGAATAATCTGTTTTCAGCTCCGTAGTCTTTTCGATCAGGTTCTTTGCCACGTCGCTACGGCCGATCAAGGCATAGGCGGAGGCAAGCAGCCAGCGGCTCATCGATTGCAACGATTTATTTTCTTTCAGACGGTTCATGGCGCCTACTTCCGGCGTCTGTCCCAAAGCGAGGACATAGAGGCGATAGGCTTGCGTCATCTCTTCCGAACGGGAATAATAGGAGTTGACGGGCTTCCAGTCGCGGGCCACACGGCGGAGGTTATTCAGGACATTCCGTTTCATGCCGTCGGGCACCAGATATCCTTTCGTCTCGGCAGAAAGCAGGAAGTGGGTGGCATAGACCGTACCCCCAGGCATTGCTGCTGGTTCCGCCGGGACAGTAAGAGAACGCACCAACCGTCTACCGTCTGGTAGGAACGCAGGCGACGGATCACTTCCTTAACGGCGTTTCCGGTCATTGTCTGCTGCGCCTTCGACAAAGCGGCAAATTCACCGACATACGATTGCGGGAAACCTTTGGAAGTGATCTGTTCAACGCATCCGTGCGGATAACCGATCAGGTATGACAAGCGGGAAGACAGATTCAAAGGCGGCACGTCGGATACTTCAAGTGTCAACGAATTGGTGCCTTTCATTCGCCGGCATCTGAACCGTTTCTTTCCAGGACTTGCCGGCTTCCAGGGTGACAGGCAATACCTTCACCTGCGGACGGGAGACTGAACGTATCTCGATATCCGTCGTGTAAACCGACTTATCGCCTTTGCCCGATGCAGTGATCGTTACGCGTCCGGCTCCCGGCTGGTCTTTCACCTTGATACGGAACGAGGCTTGCTTGTCACTCTTCTCCGTAAAGTTCAATTGCTGGGTGGCTGATCCCACGACTTCCATATTATCGGAAACAACTGATCGAGACATTGACATTTCCGACACCGTTCTCGGTAGCAAATACGGTGGCCGGGACAACCATCTCTTCACCGACACCGATCACACGGGGCAACGTTCCGAGCAACATCACAGGCTTGCGTACGAAAACGCTCCTGTCGGCATTTCCGTAGGCTTCACCGTTGCCAGCTACGACCATGACCTTCACCCGACCGTTATAGTTCGGCATCCGGTAGGAATGACGCTGCTTCTCCCCTTTCTTCAACAGGAACGGGCCGTCGAACATGACAACCGGCTTGAAACGGTTCACAATGGCTTTCGGTCCCTTGTTAAGGGCATCGTCGCCACCGATGCTGAACAATTGTTCGATACGTCCGCCGTAAGCGCCGACTACGAAGTTATACATATCCCAGGTGCTTACGCCCAGGGCTTCGCGGGCATTGAACGCCTTCCAGGGTTCAGGGGTACGGAAACGGGTCAGGTCGAGCAGGCCTTCGTCCACAATGGCTAAGGTATAGGCCATTTCACGGCCGTCCCTTTTCGGAAACGGTTACCTCATAGTTGGCTTCCGGCTTGATCTCGTCCGGTATGCTGATATGGGGATATAAATGACTTTCCGGAGAGGTCACCGTGAACGGGACAACGCCGTACATACGGATCGGCAAATCGTTTTTCGTGATTCCGTGAGGCTGCAACAACGTTACATAGACGTAGGCATTCGGCTGCATCTCTTTGGTCACGTCCAGTTTGATTACGGTCTGTTGGTCGTCACAGGTATGCTCGGTGACGGACAGTACCTTCGTGCCGTTTTCTATGCTGACAACGGCACGGCTTCCTTTGGCTGAAGGGATGGTGATAACCAGTTTCTCACCCGGCTGGTAATTATCCTTATCCGTCTTGAAGGTCAGCATGCTGGCCGATTCGCTACCGTCGGCATTCCTCCGTCCCTCATTATAAGGCCAGTCAAAATAACTCATGACACCGGTCGAATGCTTACTTTCTTTATCCTTCACGGAAATAAAGTAAGTGCCCCACTCTTCATTGCTGAACGATAAGCTAAAGGTTCCGCGCCCGTTCTCCCCGGTGCGGACTGTCATATTTTTGACAGGTTTGTTATAGGAGTCGGAGACATAGTTCGCCAGGCTCCCGTTATCTGAGCTCCACCACCAGTACCAATGGACTTTATAGACCTGTACCTCCAGTTCCGTATTGGCCTGCGGGTTGCCCAGGTAATCGGCCGAAGCGACTTCGTAGGTGTAATTGCTTCCCGTATTGAGTTGTTCGCGTGTCTGCTGCGGCGACTTGATACCGGCATAGCGCTTATAAGGCGAATACAACATCCGGTTGGCATCGATACTGAAATCGCCCGACTCTTCGTACACACGGGTAACAAAGTTTGCCATCAGCATACCCGGAGCCGTCGAACCGATCTCAAACTTCGCCTGCACAAGGGCATCTCCCTTCTCGTCGGTCGTTCCGGAAATCAGTTTGCTCTCTTCGCTGTTAAACACTTTCGAAGGATCATCGAAATAGAAATCCTTAAATCCGCTGAAAGTGGTCGGGGTAGAGATAAAGGTTCCCTGAATATCGTATTTAAGGTTCCTTGCCGTTGCTCCCTGCAACCATTCCGTGTGCAGACGTGCGTTCAGCGGTTCGCCGCGCAATAATGTCTTTTCGGGCATGGACAGGTCGATCTTCAGACGGTTCGGCTTGATGGATTCCACACGCAGGCGTTTGGTGAAGCTGACGCCTCCCACGTTTACAGTTACATTCCAAGCGCCTGTCGGCGCATCGGGTTCGGTCGGCATGGCAAACGAATACAGACCCAGTTCTCCCCCCGGGTCTGTGTCTTACGCAGATATAATTGTCCCAACGGGTTATACAGTTCCATTACCACCGGATGGTTGGTGGGAAGTTTTTTGGCACGGTCGTTCAGCATAAAACTCAGGAACAAGGTATCGCCCGGACGCCAGACGCCCCGGTCACCATAGATAAATCCTTTAATGCCTTTCTGTTACGACCTCGCCGGAGACATCGAAAGAGCTTAACGACAATGCCGATCCGCCATCCACACGCAGGTAAGAGCGTTCATTTCCCAAAGAGGCGATCAGATAAAAAGGCTTGCCCGAAGTTATCTTCAGACGAGTCTGTCCCTGACTATCCGTAATACCCGATGCCAGCTGCTGGTTCTGGTAATTGTAAGCTGCGACATTGACACCATTCTCCGGATGGGTCGTAATCAGGTTATGCACCAGGACCGTCATTTCATTATCCTCACCTGCCATTGCTATCAGGCCGAGGTTAGTAGCCAGCACGTTCTTGCCTTCTACCTTATTATAATAGTAACTGTTCGAACAGGGGTCATTCCGTTCGCTGTAATTATAATCACTCCAGTCGAAATCACCATTATAATAATAGTATCCTCCATTATCGAAACGCGAACTTTCCTCTTTGAATTTGATTTCATCTTCAGCAAGCAATTGCTCGCGGGAGACTTTCACGGAATCGTCACAGGGGATAAGCCGACAGATCTTTATTGAAAGAAAGTTCGACACGATAAATGGCGCCGGGTTCAGGCTCCATCATTTGTTTCATATCGATAGCATAGGTGTTCCATTGGGAAAGATCGCTACCGTCTTCATCCAAGAAGATCGTCTTACGGGCGATCAAGCGTCCGACACGCATCAGGTCCGAAGTCCCGTCCAGATTATTCACTTGGAGGAACTGACCGATATTCTGCTCCAATATCTTTATCACACGTACCACAACGCCACGAAGATAAACGGCCTGGAAAGGTACGAGCAATTGAGTGGATTGCGGTATAATAACTCCCCTGCCCGACAAACCTGACATCCGGCAGAAGGCTGCTGATCTCAACCTGGCGAGTAATATCTTCTTTCAGAGTAAGGCCGTTCTTACTACGTATCTGATGGTTCAGATGTACATTCATAACTCCCGTACGTTGAGCATCGGGATATAAACGCAGACGGTTCCCCTCCATATTCACCGTTTCGGAAGTATTCCCGGCGATAAAAGCCAATCCCTGCATATCCTGCGAAGAATCCAGCTCTTTGGAGAACGTCACTTCCACATACCGTTCCGGTTCCGTCACATAAGTCACGTCATAAACCTCAAAATCGTTCATATCCGGGATACTTACGGATAGCAGCTTATCTTCGGCAACGCCCAGTTTATTCGGGGCAACGGAAAGGGTAAGCGTACGGCTTCCGTCGGTTCCGGCCTGTACATTCTGCAAAGTAACCTGATGTTTTTTACCGTCAGGGCTGTGTTGCCATACGGCATCTGTCTTTTCTGAGAAGCGGACCAACGATTCAACTGTTTCCGGCGTCTCCTTATCGGGAGTCAGCAAAGTACACAGTACATTATAACCATTCTCGTTCTTCTTGTTGATCTCCATCGATTCCAGATTGGCACGCAACGCCATAGGGAAAGTAGAAAAGCCGAAGGTAAACTGCTTGTCCTTGCCTGTCACATCAAACCATTCGGAAAGGTCGGCCGTCAGCTTGTAGGAGGTATTCCGGTCAAACTCTTTTTGCAGGTTTGAAAACGATAGTCCGGTTATTCTCAAAGAGAACTCTCCGGCTATATCCGGTTTGATGCGGACCAGCTTTGACAACCGGTCGCTCTGTAATTTATCCTGTGGTATATCCTGATTGAATATCAGATACACCGGTGTATACCTGGATATTTTACCCGAGGTAAACGCTTCCACATGCGGGTTAAAAGGCAACTCTCCCGTCTCGCCTTCACTGCTCTTCGAAGTACAACTGCCCAACAGGCACAGCAAATAGCATAAACACATCAAATAAAGACACCTTGCCATATTTCTTCCAATTAACGGTTACTACTTATTCAAGATCAAACAGATAATTCACGAATATAGGGATTTGGTATATTCTATAATCCTACAAATATAAAGAATTAATTCCACGACAAAGCATATTCAACTCTATCTTTCAGTTTTTATCTTTATCTTTGGTAACTAAAACGAGCACATTCCGAACTGTTCAAACAAGATGTATTATACGAGACTCATAACCTCCTTCAAATCGAACCGTAAAAAGATTCTTATCTTCTTTTGCTGTTTATCCTGTTTCTTTGGGGAGGGATGTACCTGCTGGTTCCCCGTACCCTGTTTCCCGTATCTTACTCGACATTACTTTATTCTTCGGAGGGTAATCTGCTGGGGGCGAGGATTGCACTGGACGGGCAATGGCGGTTTCCGGCGACCGATTCTCCGCCGGATAAATTCGTTACCTGCCTGACAACTTATGAAGACCGTTATTTCTTTTATCATCCGGGGATAGACGCGGCGGCCATTCTGCGTGCCGCCTATCTGAATGTCCGGTACCACCGCGTCGTCAGCGGAGGAAGTACACTGACCATGCAGCTGGCACGCCTCGCCCGGGAAACCGGGATCGTACCGTGTACGAAAAAAGTATCGAGATGTGTTGGGCGCTCTTCCTGGAAACGACCCATAGTAAAAAAAATACTCAACCTGTATGCTTCCCATGCCCCTTCGGAGGGAACGTTGTCGGCATCGAGACAGCGGCCTGGCGTTATTTCGGACGCAGCGCCTCCGATCTATCATGGGCGGAAAGCGCCACACTGGCCGTACTTCCCAACTCTCCCGCCCTTATCCATCCGGGCAGGAACCGGAAACAATTGAAAACAAAAACGCGACAAACTCCTGCACACGCTGAAAGAAAGAAATATCATCGACAATACCGAATACGAATTATCCTGCATGGAACCCCTGCCGGAAGCCCCGGTACCCTTACCCAACGAAGCTCCTCATCTGCTGGAACGGCTGGCCGCCGGCACACCCGGAATACGTATCACCTCATCGGTACAGTATTCTTTGCAAAAACAAACCCAGGAACTCGTCAACCGTTATGCCGGGAATACAGCAGTTCCAACCATATCCATAACCTAGCTGCCCTTATCGCCGATGTGGAAACCGGAGAAATCCTGGCATATCGGGAATGCCACTTTCCAGGCCGATGAAAAACGGGGCAACCAGGTCGATATCATCACTTCCCCACGTAGCACGGGGAGCATCCTGAAACCTTTCCTTTATGCCGGAATGCTGCACGACGGACAGATACTCCCTTCCACCCTTGTATCGGATGTACCTCTGAACATCAACGGTTTTATGCCGCAGAACTATAACAAGACATTCAACGGTGCCGTCCCTGCCCACCGGGCAATCGAACGTTCGCTGAACGTACCTCTGGTCCGCATGTTGTCGCAATATAATACCGGTCGTTTCATGACCTTACTGAAGACATTAGGCATGACCTCCCTCCGTTTCTCGGAAGAACATTACGGAGCGTCCCTGATTCTGGGAGGCGCAGAAGGTACTTTATGGGATATATCCGGAATGTATGCCTCCCTGTCCCGGGTTCTCACCCATTACCGCCCCTACAACGGGCGATATAATCCGCAGGATATTCATCCGTTGACTGTCCTACGTGGTAAGGGCGGTTCGCGAACCACCCCTACCGACATCCCGATCCGGTCGGTCGCCGACCTACGACTTACCGACAACCCCCTTCTTTCAGCCGCCTCCATCTGGTTTTACTTACGAAGCCATGTCCGCCCTGAACCGTCCCGAGGAAGAGGCCGACTGGCAACAATTCGAGTCGATGAAACGGATTGCGTGGAAGACCGGGACGAGTTACGGGGGACGAGACGCTTGGGCGATCGGCACGACTCCCCGCTACGTCGTCGGCGTATGGGTGGGAAATGCGTCCGGCGAAGGTCGCCCAGGCCTGACAGGAGTAGGAAATGCAGCCCCTGTCCTCTTCGACCTCTTCTCACTGTTACCCGGCAGCAGTTGGTTCGATATGCCTTACGACGAACTGGAGCAGGCGGTGATCTGTCGCAACAGCGGACACAAAGCCTCCCGGATCTGTGACCAGACGGACACATTATATATCCCCCGTTCCGGCATCAACACCCCGGTATGTCCTTACCACAAACTCGTCCATCTATCGGCAGACAGACGTTTCCGTGTAAACAGTTCCTGCGAGTCTGTCGACCGGATGATCAGCCGCCCGTGGTTCGTGCTCCCGCCTTCACAGGAATATTATTACCGTAACTACCATATCGACTACATTCCCCTCCCTCCCATCAAACCGGGATGCGAACAAGCACAAAGCCGGCAGATCGAACTGATCTACCCGGAACACAACGCCATCTTATACTTACCGAAAGGATTCTCCGGCAAACAGGAGAAGTTTATCTTCAAAGCCGCCCATGCCCGTCCCGACGCCACCATCTACTGGCATCTCGACGACACGTACCTTGGAGAAACAACGGACAACCACCAGATCGCCTGCACAGTGGAGTCCGGAAAACACATGCTCACTCTGATCGATAACTGGGGTAATCAGCGTAAGATACTGTTCGAGGTGAAATAGTTATTCTTTTTCTATGTCGAAAGGTTCAAAATAAATGATATAATAAATCTGTACTTTTAAGCAAATACCCG
>VOFJ01000087.1_pt1 | contig 40000 bp, 72 predicted proteins | sample 5384081 | NCBI WGS metagenome assembly VOFJ01 (sample SAMN12384729, study PRJNA508395) | human gut metagenome | isolation source: healthy gut I | host: Homo sapiens
TACTGAGAAATATTCTCACATATTCCATCGTCCTCATATATTATATTAGCGACTCTTATAATCTATTTTATGCTCTGTAATATTCGAACATAGTCGTAAATAGTCCCTGTTTTGGTCCCCGTTTTTTTAATCAGGGACTATTTCTTATTAAATAAATCCATTGCATTTTTTTCTTCTCTTTATCTGCTATTGCTATATATGGTTTCATTGTTCTGTAATCTTCGTGTCCTGTCCATTTCATAACTACCTCTGGAGGAATACCTAGCATTATCGCATTACTTATGAAGGTTCTTCTTCCGCAGTGAGTAGTGAGTAATTCATATTTCTTGTATACTTCATCTATTCTTTCACTTCCTTTGTAGTAAGTGATAGATACAGGCTCATTTATGCCGCATAATTCTCCTAACTCTTTAAGACCGTCATTCATCTTTTGGTTAGATATAACAGGGAGAGCAAGGTTGTTTTCGTACTCTTCGTCCTTGTATTTTTCAAGGATCGCTTTTTTGAGTATTTGTTTAGCTCTATTCTCAATGTATCATAGGTTTTAATAGTCGTTACTAATATGTAGTCTTCAAATACATTGCTTCTTTTTAAATTTGCTACATCAGAATATCGTAGCGATGTAAAACAGCAAAAACAAAATACGTCTTTAACTTTTTCCAAATTCGATCTGGTAGATGATGGGGTAAAGTTGTATATTAACATCAGTTCATCCCATGTCAAATATACAACAGTATTTTTACTTCTTTCAGTTTCGGCTGAAATGTAGTAAAAGCAAGTTCTTTATTGTACCCTTTATCTGTGGCCCATCGGAGAAACCATTTAAGATTATCTAAATTTTTTCTTATGCTTGAGTTTTTAAGTCCTTTCTTTTTGGAGTTGATAGGTACAGTATGCATGTAATCAACAAACATTGAGAGTCCCTGCTTTGTCAAGTCTTCAAATTCAAGATCAGGGAGCGAAATCCTTGAGTCTTCTATGTATTGTCCTGTGTTCTTTATACGTAGACTCTTCCCATTGACTTTCCTTTCCCTGCTCTATCATAAACTCTGTGTGGTATTCAAAGAGCGTTCGTTGTCTCTTAACTTTCTTTCCTAATCTTTGATTAAATTCGTCTTTAAATTCGTCCGGATTAGGTATAATCTCTTTCTGTTCGAATATAAAGAATATGTTATCACATATATCTTCATAGCTTTGTATAGCTTTGTTTATGACAGAAGAATGCACCTTCTTAGTCGAATGCGTTGTATTATTCTTACATCTTTGACCATCCGGACTCCATTTATCTATGTCTCACACGATATCCTACGTTAAAGGATACTGTGTTTCCGTTCCATTTAATTCTATAACGAAGCTTAGCGTCTGATTTACTCTTCTCTTTGTCTAGAAGAAATATACAGTTTCTTTTGATAATCATAATTTATTTTATTAAACTGTTTTTTTCAAATATCATTTTTTCTTCTGTTTGTACAATAACTTTGTGTTTAGTGTACGCAAGTCAAATTCAATTTTACTGTTTCTCCCGTTGCATTTAATTACTTCCATTGTACTTTTTTTGAAGTGTTGGATACAGAATGTTTGCAATTCTGATGATTTCTTCGAATCTTCTTTGAAAAAGAGTTTTCCATATTGTTTTTAAAATTTAGTGTTTTTGTTCAACAATATGGATTGTTCATTTGTTCTATAAAAATTATTATTTTATCAGATGTTTTTGAACATATTATAAATATACATTATTTATGCTCTTTCTTTTTCCTGAAAAGCTTTTTCTTTATTGAGCATTCTTTCAAGCATTTCCATCATTCGTTCCATATTCTTACTGTTTCGATCATTTGCTTCCGCATTTATTTTATTAGCCTCTGCGTTAATCTTGTTAGCCTGAGCATTTTCTTTTTCCTTGTTCGGACAATAAAGATATTACTTTTATCATCTCGTTGATAGTTGGCATTTCGTATTGAGGAATTTCATTAATGTTTTCATCATTTATATAAGTGTCAGTATCAATATTTTCAGAAGGATATGTTGTAGTTACTTCATTTAACATTTTTCCTTCCCCAGTAATTAGCCAATTGGCATTAATCTGTGGAAACTTGGATATTATCTTATCAAGAACGTTTCTCCCAGCTCCTCTAGCAACCCAATTACTAACAGTTTGAGGCTTTTCGTCCATTAGCCTTTGCAAACTCAGCTTTGGATTTACAAAAATGCGATATGATACACGAAATTCTTTCTCTTTCTGTTTTCATATAAACTAAATTGTGTACTTCGTTTCGGTGATAGGTCTATATTTACCACAAAAACAGAGTTGTTAAACATTTCTCATTAGAGCTTTGATATAGGATATTCTTCTTCTTTTTTAGTCGAATATTTTATATAATAATGTATAATCTGCTCTAATAGTTAAATAATGTTTTATGATAAACATTATAGTGTATATTTCTTGATATATAAACAATAATGTGTATATTTGCATCATCGAACCGTTGCAAAGATACGCAAACTTAGCAAAGATTCACAATAGTATAAACGCATTAAAAATAAAAAGGTTATGAAAGATAGAGATTATTCCTTGATAAAGGACGGAAAATATAACATGAAAGCCATCATGCAAAGAGCTTGGGTATATGTCCGAAATTACGGATACTCTCTGAAATCAGCCTTGCGTATTTCTTGGGCAGATTCTCGTTTGGCTATGGATGAATATGTAGAATCATTGAAACCGAAAGCGATTGAGCCTAAACAGGGAAATGTGCTGAAAGCATTCTTTGCTGATAAATATGCTAATTACGATAGTTCTTGGAGGTAATTATGAGTAGGGATGAGATAAGCAAAAATTTGTCTTTCCTTCGGAAATACACGGACGATCTGAAAGAACGAGATGAATATACAGTTCAGATGCTGGCCGGAAGCAAAGATAGAAAGAAGAAATTATTAGTAACCTTCTTTCGGATAATAAAAGATTACGAGGCTCTGTTAGGTTAGAATCTACGAAAAAGAAGCAGAGCGAAACGCTTTCAGAGCACAACGGTAAACCGATGAATCCTAATTCGGGATGGGAGGCTTAACCCTCAAAAATGAAGTCGTGTTCAGGGCACGTTAAATTAGCCTGCGCAGATAAGCAGTATAGCCGATGCGAAGTATAGCGTAATAGCCAACCAGCGATGATATGAGCGGAAGGAAGCAACGTGAGTAAGTCAACATATATCCCGCACGGACAGTTGCACTGTTTGCGTGATGTCTTGATCGGATCAAGGTGCGGGAACTAACTAATACTTATATAATATGAAACGTACCCCATTATTAACAATCTGGGCAATATCTCTTGCCATGACGATATTGTTCGCAAAATAAATTCAATGTTGTTTTTTGGCTTTCTTTTTGTCGCATTTGCATTGTGTTCAATATATATAGAGAAGAATAGTAAAAGATTAGAGAGAGAAGAGTAATTAGCTACTTAAAAACTTTTTGTTTTGTAGTGTTTTTATTTTGTGTTTGTTTTTGTGTTCGGGGTGTATTGTCTGTGAAGATAGTACACCCCTTTTTAAAATAGGAAAATGAAAATAATAAAAATATACTTTGAGGTGATACCACCGTTCGTGAGAATAGTGATATTTCGTTGTATTTTGATGTGAAAGTCCTGTATCTGACGTGATACAGGCAAACGGGCAGTTAGTTTACTTGGTTAGAACGCATCCGCACGGATGAAAAGATGGTTCGAATCCTTCACTGTCCACTAAATTTATAAATTAATATTTTATGGTAAAAGAAATCGTTATTGATGAAAGCTATCAAACAACTAAAGTGTTTGATGCTATGAAAGTAGGAGACATCTATAATATTCCCTACGATGAATCACGCCACATTGGTATTAAGTCTGAAGCTGCTAGAAGAAATCGTGAAGCACGATTGACTAATAAGCTAAAAGCTAAAATAGACTTAATGTTTAGAGTTTCAAAAACTGAATATACAGGATATACTTCAGTTATCCGGTTAAAGTAAGCTTTAGGAACACACAATCATGAAAAGAGTATTAACGGAACTGACCCAGGAATGTGAGTTGACAGCTCAAATGTATATATCTGGGTTAGAAAAGAAAGAGATTGCATCATTAAAATATAAGGCAGTTAGCACGATAAACAATCAATTGCAAGAAGCTTTTAAAAAGCTGAATGTGAAAAACGGACGTGAATTATGTCGTAAGTTTTACGAGCGATTATCGGGGATAGAATTTACTTTTGATTTTTCTCCGGTGGTTAGAACGGTAGTAACGTGCTGTTTATTGTTTGTTTTAATCCTTGATTCGCATTGTGAAAGAATAAGATTAAGAAGTACGCGAAGTATAGCAAGGGCGGAAGTAGTCTTCCGGTCTAGGGCTAGGAGATATGATTGTTGTTTAGTATAAAAAATAATAGGAGGAATTATGATTGGATCAGAAAGAATATCAAACGATACTCGCTTGATAGATTTGACAGTTGGGGAATTAAGGGCATTGCTTCAAAAACGCTATCCCTGTAAATAATCCTCCAGAATCAAAAGAATATGTTTATGGACTAAATGGTATTGCTGAATTGTTTCGGTGCTCTTACAGTGAAGCCTATCGAATAAAACGAAGTGGAAAAATAGATAAAGCGATAAAGCAAGACGGTCGTAAGATTATTACGGATACTAAAAAGGCATTGGAACTCTTTGGTAGATAATCATTGTTTAACTCTAATCCCGGAGTAAAGGACTCCGTGCGGTATCCAGTCCGCTATTTAAGTTTTTGAATTATCCCCGTACGGCTTTGCTGTCCGGGGCTTTTGATTAACCACTTTAATAATATATAATCATGAAAAAAGAAAGTAATTGTAAGAGGAGATCGTTCCGGTGTATTTTTCGGAGAGTTAGTAGAAAGAAATGGTAGAGAGATTAAGCTTGAAAATTGTCGTAGACTATGGTATTGGGATGGTGCAGCTAGTATATCTCAATTAGCAATTAATGGTACGACTAATCAGGTGAAATGTAAATTCACTGTTACGGTTCCAGAGATAGAGATTCTGGATGCAATTGAGATTATTCCGTGCTCGAAGGAAGCTATTAAATCAATAGAAAGTGTAGCGGTATGGGCAAGGTGATGGAAGATAAAATAAAACAGTTTCTAAATACTGGCTATGGCTCTGGCGATGGCTCTGGCGATGGCTCTGGCTATGGCTATGGCTATGGCTCTGGCGATGGCTCTGGCGATGGCTCTGGCTCTGGCTATGGCTCTGGCTATGGCTATGGCTATGGCTCTGGCTATGGCTATGGCGATGGCTCTGGCTATGGCTCTGGCTATGGCTCTGGCGATGGCTCTGGCGATGGCTCTGGCTCTGGCTATGGCTATGGCTCTGGCGATGGCTCTGGCGATGGCTATGGCTATGGCTCTGGCGATGGCTCTGGCGATGGCTCTGGCGTAAAATCTGTAAATGGGAATACTATTTATATAGTAGATAATATACCTACTATAATTACAAATGTAAAAGGTAACATCGCAAAAGGATTTATCTTCCAGTCCGACTTATCTCTTACTCCTTGTTTTATAGTAAAAGGAAATAATCAGTTTTCTCATGGTAGTACTCTGCACGAGGCATTTGAATCTTTGCAAGAAAAGCTTTATGATGATAGTACAGAAGAGGAAAGAATTGATAAGTTCAAAGAGAATTTTTTTTCTGACTTTTCTAAAAAAGTATTCCGCTAAGGAATTATTTGTATGGCATCATATACTTACCGGAAGTTGTAAGGCTGGAAGAGAATCTTTTGTAGAGACAAAGGTATAGATGTAGACAATGATAAGTTTTTACCGTCTATGAGTTTATTGAACTAACTAGAAATTCATATGGCGGTGAGGTTATCCGCAAATTATCTTGATTTAATCCCGGTGTCCGTTGGTTCGGTATCCGGGAACTATTTTATTAACTACTTAATATTACGATTATGGATGATTTAGTAACTAGAGACCAAGAATCTTCGTTTGCAGTTCAAGCAGCTGACCTAAGTAAAAATGATCTTCCTTCTTTGGAAGATGCGCAAGAATTACCGATTGATCTTTGCGGTAACTATTGGACTCCGGAGAAACCGGGTGAATTTAGAAAAATGTACTTTGTAGAAATCAAACCTCAAAAGGTATTGAGTGCTACCAGTCCGGATGAATTAATAGATTTGGATTGTGCTACTTTCTTAGAGAAATCAGCAGATGGTACAGTGCAGACGGTTACAAATGGCTCTCGTAGATTGGTTGGTATTCTTGAACAGTATATTGAGAACGGATCACTTAAAAGTGGCATGCCTCTTAAAATAACCTTTTACATGGGTAAGCGTAAGAACAAAACGAATAACTTCCAGTCAGATAATTGGTCTGTCAAACCTTTGCGTATTAACTTGCCTGTTGCCGGATGATAGATTTTAATTTGGACGATTGCGCAGAAGGGGAAGAACTCAACCCTTCTGCTTATAATCCGGAAGATTATCCCACCAAAGAGGAGATGCTTGATTTTATCTCTTTGAATTGCAATAAGCCACCTGTTAATATTGATTTGAAAGAATTAAGCGTTAATGGATTGGTTAAGAGAGATCCAATGGAGATGTATTTGAAAAGCAAGCATATTTCTTCTTCTAACCTCAAAAATGCTCTTAAGACTCCACGATCCTTTTATTATGATTACGAAAGGACATTTGAAGAGAAAGAAAAACCTTGTTTTCAGTTAGGGACATTTGCCCACATGGCATTTTTGGAACCACGTTTATTCGAGCTTGTCAAAGTAGAACCTAAGTGTAACCAATCTTCCAAAGACGGTGTAATAGTAATGATTAAGTTCTATAACGAGTTATTATCAAATGATAAGAACTATGTTCAGATGTCGAAGAAGAAATACCCTCTGAAAGGTGGAATTTCTGTGATCTGAAAGACTTTCGTGATAATAAGAAACAGAAGTGCATTGATTTGGGATACTCGTTTATCAGTGATGAAATGAGTATGATAATTAAAGCTCTTGAAAGAAACTATTATTGGTATGGTGGTGGTATTATCCCCCAGCTATTGAAAGGGGCTTACTCAGAAGTGTCATTTTATGGCAAGGATGAAGAAACGGGACTTAATGTAAGGGTCCGACCGGATTATTTCAATGTAGAGGAAAATATCGGTGTAAACGCAGTTATTTCCTTTAAGACCACACGAGCCGATGATCTCGGTAAGTTCTACTATGATTGTGCGAAGCTAAATACGAGCTTTCAGAAGGAATGTATCAAGAAGTAATGAGTAGCGTTACTGGACGAAACTTTAATGCAACAATCATGATCATGTTACAGACGGTTGAACCATACGATGTCGCTGTTCTCTTCTGGTCGCCTGATGATTTGGCAAATGGTAAGTATAAATATCGCTATGCTCTTTCTATCGTAAAAGACTGTTTCGACAAGAAATGGTTTCCCGGATATGACGCTAAAGCCGAAGAAGGTGCCCGAGGTATTATTGATATGCAGCTTCCGGAATGGAGTAAAAAATTGCTTCATCCGGTGGCTATTGATGATTTTGAATAGTTATGAAAAATGTTAAGATAAGTATTGACGATAAGATGGTAATAGAGTTCCAAAATGATAACTATGGAAAATACATCACTTTGGAACTCTCAGAGAAGTCGCAAGAAGACTTTATTCAACTACTTGAGCTTCTTCAAACAATTCAGAAGTGGAATCAAAGTGCACAAGAAAATCCGGTTCGTTAGCTATTTTATTAAAGATATATGCTAACTGCCTAACTTCTAATGGTGATAATTCATAGCTTTTTATGCTATTCTGGTCACTGAAAGTTCCGGTTGATATATAAGTTTTTGCATTTTTATCCATTCCTGAACTTTTGATAGTAAGAAATACACTTTTAGTATTTCCTGTTTCTTTTCTAAATAAAATTTCCATAACGCTTGATTTTAAAGTTTGACATCTACGAAATTAAGCAAAATTCCCAAAGGTTGATGATTCTTCCTTTGGGAATTTATTAAACCTATAAAACAATGATTGATTTAAAAGACTATGTACCGGAGGAACTTAAATTTAAGCTCCCTACCACCGTGAAATTTCCCGAAGTGATTTTCTCTGATTGTATCTCTATGGACGATGTAAAGAAGAAACTGGCAGAGAACTTCGTCACCATTCAAGAGAAAGACGTGATCGCTAACCGGGTGATGGATGATTATGAAATATCAACTATCCGTGCGAATTATGGTGAGATTGCCGAGGAACAGATGCCGGAACTTGAAGCACAGTTCGAAGCATTGAAAGCAAAGTTCAATACCGAGAAGAAAGAATTTGAGGCAAAGATTTCAGCATTAAATACTCAGTTTAAGGATCTTGTAAACCCTGCAAAGAAAGGTGTGAAGGATTATCCTTTGAAGATGATCGATACTTTCCGCATTCCAGTTATGGGGTATTACTTATATTACTCATGGGTGAATGACGCTTTTCGTCTGGCATTAGTTCAAGAAATTCCGAAGCATGAATACAACGATCTGTTTAATTCCGGAGAAAAGAATCAAGAGGCGTTCAAAGAATTGGGATACGAACTGCCAAACGTTGATTTTAAAGATACTCGTAAGAATGTCCGCCGATTCGGAGAAGGAGAGGATATAATCGAGGTATGGGAGGAAGATGGTCAAGATGTATGGCTGGAGCAATGGATTGAAGATTTTGTAGATGAATATACCAGTGAGGTAGTTCCTATTGAACGTCACGAATGGCATCGAGTTCCAATCGAAGAAAGTCCATGGAGAAAGGAGGACGAAAATGACGAGACTAGCACACAAGAGGGGGAGACCGAAGAAATACCGGAAGAGTCTGAGGAATAATCCTTATTGGGAAGAAGTAAAACGTAAGGTCCGAATCCGTGACGGGCACAAATGCCAAGTATGCGGTAAAACATACAATTTAGAGATTCATCATAAAGTCTATGAAGTTGCGGGATATTCTATTGTAGGTCATGAATTAGAGTTCTTGTATTGCCTTGAAACGCTATGTGAAGATTGTCATGCAATGAAGCATGGTAAATAAATAATCCCGGTGTCCGTTGGTTCGGTATCCGGGAACTATTATTTAAAAAGCTATTCTTATGAAACAGGTAAGCAGTAAACAAGCTCAGAGAAACAGAGAGGTTGATAAAATAAAGCTGTCGCTTTCCCCCTTTTGTGTAATATGTGGCAAGCCAGCAGTAGATGCCGCGCATTTGGTCCCTAAGAGCATGTATCCAGAACATTATACCAATCCGCAGAACATCGTAGGATTGTGCCGGGAATGCCATAATAAGTACGATAATAACTTAGTCATTCAGACAGAGGCAGAAGCGTCTTATAGAGCGTGTGAAGTCTTTTGATGAATGTGCAGCAAATAGATATTTTCATTTATATGAATTGAATGCAAAAAAAGACAATTCAATGAGTGATTACTTTATAGGATAATTTATGAATAGCTATCAATTGATTTCCAAGCTCCGAAAGGTGCGTGATGATACTTACCTAACTACAGCAGCGCAAGCCTTATATCATGAGCTTGTAGCGATTTGTAATGATATGAAGTGGAAGGATGTGTTTTCGTTCGTAGCAATATTCTTTGTGGGAATTTAGATATGTCTGATAATACTCTTCGCAAGTCGAGCGGAGTGTTTATCTAACGCTGGTCTTATTCATTTTCGATCCAGTAAAGACAAGCGCATAGGATGTTATTATTCATTCATGAAAAGTATCAGTGATGATTTACTATCATCCGCAACATCATCCGCAAATATTGAGGATGAAAGTGCGAATGATAGTGAGAAGGAGATTGTTAATTCATCCGAAGAATCATCCGCAATATCATCCGCAACATCATCCGCAAAAAATGAGGATGATAAAAATACATCATCCGCAATATCATCCGCAAATATTGAGGATGAAACGCAATTTCCACCTATTATAGATAATATAAACATAAAACAAGAAGAGAGTCGTCTCGCGCATACGCACGAGAGCACCCCACCCGAAAAGCCTAAGCGATCTAGCAAGAAAAAAGAAGGAGATGCGAAGCCTTTAGTTTACCCTTTTACTTCGATAGCATTTATGTCGGCATGGACGGAACTTGTGAAAACTCCAAAATGGAAAGGAAAGCTAAATTATGCTTTGCAGATTTCATTAAACAAGCTGGGGCAGTTTGAAGAAGAGTTCGCTATCCGACAAATTGAACGGGCTATCGAATCTAATTGGACCGGAGTAGTATTTTCGGGATACTGAACGTGATTATCAAGAATGGCTAAAACAAAAAAGTATGGAAACAATCAGAAACCTTGTACAAGCAAGCAGGAAGCAAATGACCATGCCTTGCAGCAATTCATTGCCGAGCGTCAGCGTAGAGAGCAAGGCTTGGTTAACGAAGTGGAAAGACCCTTCTGATATTGAGCGTGTCTTTTTCTCCGACAAACTGGGCTTATGTGGCTCAGAATCCAGAAAAAGCATATTTTTCAAATTGTCCCACGATTAAAAAGTATGATGAAGTTTATGGAGAAGGAAATGCGGAAATGTGGATTTATGCACAAGTGCTGGCATTATTTGGGTCTAGTTCTTGTAAAGACGAAGGGGTAGCACAAAGGGATCGGAATATTTGCTCAGACATTTGCATCGTCTGTTCAGATATACAAATTATCAGAACTAATGCTGTTTTTTTCTCGATACAAGTCAGGAAGATACGATAACTCTTTTTCTCAATTTGATGCCCGAAGGATTGGAAATGCTTTTTTTCAAAGAGTTTATTCCAGAGAGACAGAAAGAAATTGATCGATGTGAAAAGCGAAAGATTAATGAGGAAGCATTAGCTAGACGGGAATTGCCTGCCGGATATACAATCCCCAAAGGGTATAATCCCTATACTTGGTATTTGGAGACTAAGAGACGTGCTGCCAATGGAGACAAAGAAGCTATTGAGAATTTAAAATATCCCCAAGTTCGATTTACATAGTGGTCTATCAGATCGCTATTTTTTATTTAATAACCAAAACGTTTTCCTGATATCGGGAAGACGATCAATACAAGAATAGGAATGAGTAAAACATACGAAGAGATGTTGCATGATGCATTCTGCAAAATGTATGCAGGAAAATCATGGCAAAGATTGGATAGATAGATACGACCCAGAAGAGCAGGAAAATATGCGTCGTGAGTTTTATTCAGGTGCAGAATGGTTCAAAAGTCTATTCCCTATGATGTATTTTCCTCCTTGTACTATGCCAGAGGATAGAATGGGAATTACGAAATCGGAAGGAGAAGAAACTATAGTAGCTACTACTCATGACTATATAATCTTCTACAAACATCGGGGCTATGACATCGCTTATCGTGAATACTGGAAGGCATCACAATAATAAGTGGAGATGGAAAGTAAAGTATGGTCGTTATGTAAATGATGATGAAATACTTTGCTGGATGAGAAAAGAGTTTTAATTCAAATAAAGATTAGACATGAACGAATTGAAAACATTTAAAGAAGTCTACGACGCTGTATATAATTGGCATATCAAAAATATGAAAGATGAATTTATTGAGAATGGCAAAACAGCGTACAAGAAGGCCTTGTCAGAACTTGGATTCAGGTTTGATGGCTATGATGAATATGGTAGCAATACTTACAGCAACGGATATGTAAGGGTTGCTCTTTATTACGACCGCGGAGACTGTTGTTGGTATATTGAAGAAGCGAATGGGCAGTCAGATACAACAGATAATTTCTATAATACAACCAATGATGTGCCTTATGGCTGTACTAATGTTGAATTTAGCTAAAAATAATACAGAAATGAAGATACTTAATTTATATGCCGGCATTGGAGGAAACCGTAAACTTTGGGGTGATATTCATCATATAACAGCGGTTGAACTCGACCCCCGAATTGCGGAAATATATAAAGACTTATATCCGGTGACACGGTAGTAATTGGGGATGCGCATCAATTCCTTTTAGAACATTATATGGAGTACGATTTTGTTTGGGCTTCGCCACCATGCCCGTCTCACTCAATAACAAATTACTTCCTGAATGCTAAAGGGATCATCCGTTACCCGGACATGAATCTTTATCAAGAGATAATATTACTACAACACTTTTTTTTCCAAGGTTGTTATGTCATTGAAAATGTGAAGAGCTATTATGACCCGTTAATTCCTCCTCAGGTAAGTGGGCGACACTATTTCTGGTCTAATTTTAAAATACCGCATCTGGAAAGCCGTATAAAAATAAGTCGAATGTGCGGCGATAAAGATAAGTTGGGAATTACTCAGGGAGAAATTAGAAAAAAGGAAATGTCAAAGCTTGGATTTGACCTGGATAAATATAGTTATCCAGCAAAAGAAAAACTTCTCCGTAACTGTGTAGATCCGTTGATAGGGCGTGCCATACTGGATAGAGCAATAGAAAGTTATAATTTAAAATCTGCCAAACAGCAAATTTTGTTTGGCGTATAACAAATCAGATATGAGTAAGATTATATTTCTCGACTTTGACGGTGTAATAACCACACTGAAAAGTAAATGGACTATTGATAATGAAAAGGTTGAATTGGTCAAACAGATTTGCGATGCGACCGGAGCCAAAATAGTTATATCTTCTTCATGGAGAAGATATACATTAGAACAGACTATTGAAGCTATTACAACAAGAGAGACAAAAATAGGTCATAATCCTTTCCCATATCCTGAATATATTATTGACATTACTTCAAGAATGTACGGTTTTAAATATGGGAATAAAGAAACGCACTATGGTTTATGTCGTGGCGTAGAAATAGACCGTTGGTTGTGGGAACATGAAGATGTTACTAATTATGTAATTCTTGATGATGATTCTGATATGTTGCTTTCTCAAAAAGAAACATATCAGAAAAACTCATGCTTTACGTGGAATATCCAAGCGTGACGTAAAAAGGGCTATTAATATATTAACTAAAACAAAATCAAATATGAAACAAGAAATAGACAACAACCTTTCTAGCTGATTGCTTTTAAAGCAGCAATGAATGTGGAATATATAAGCAACAGCAGGGAACTTAAGATGTATGCCTATGCACTGTACAATGCATGTGTATGGGGAAGAAAGACAAAATAAAAAAGAGGACCACCCGAACCACCAGATAAGTCCTCTTTCCTCAATTCATAGTACAAATATACTATTTACTTTAAATAATCGTGCTATGTTTTCAGAAATATCAGAGTTAAAATCTATTAGAAAGCAAAAATCAATATTGTCAGAAAGAGAGTCTGAATTATCTGCTCCTATCGTATGTCAGATCTGGATTATATTCCATCCATATATAAATGGTTTTGTGAAATACAGGACTTTAGGGATTGTCCGGGATACAAAGACAGTGTTCATAACAGAAAAAAAGTTCATATTCATCATTTTATTCCTGTATGCTCCTAGTGTTCTAGCAGGGGGGAGAATGCCTAGGGGGCTTCGGGATAAGATTGCCGAGTCGGTAAATATCAGCGATAAAACATTTATTTCCCACAATATCGAAACTGTGGTTGTTCTCTACAACAATTATAAGGGCTTTCGGAAGGATATAGAGTATATTTACAGTGAAATTGTATCTCATCTAAGAGATGAGGGTTTAATTTTAATAAATAGAGATGGCAGCACCAAAAAGGAAATCAATTTTGGAAGTTAAGAAGCAAGCATGGGCGTGACATGTTATTTGCCACCCCTGATTTGTTATGGGAGGCTGCTTGTGAATATTTTGAGTGGTGCGATAAGAACCCTTGGAGAGTTGTTAAGAATAAAACAAAAGGAAAGGCAAAGGAAAAGGAGGAATCGCCTACACAGCGGCCATATACACTTAGTGGTCTAATGTTATATTGTGATGCAAGTGAAACTTTCTGGAGGGAATTTAAGAAAGCTAATCATGAAGATTTTTTGTCGGTCATTGCACGTATAGAATCTGTAATAGAAACTCAGCAGTTGGAAGGGGGCTACTGTAGGAGCTTTTAATGCTAATATAATAGCTCGCAAATTAGGTCTTGCTGAAAAAAACAAGAAAGTACATTGAATGTAAAAGGAAGTATCCCTGTTCAAGAGTGGATAAAAGCTAGATCAAAAAAAAAGAAATGATAGTGTTTAACATTAAAACTCAAGAAGTCTATACTCCGTTGTATAATAACACGGATAAATTAATAACTCTCATAACCGGTGGTCGTGGAAGTGCTAAAAGTTTTAATGTTGGTACGTTTATAGAAAGGCTTTCATTCGAATCTGGGCATAAGATGCTGTACAGCCGATACACAATGACTTCAGCAGATATATCGGTCATTCCTGAATTTCAAGAAAAGATAGATTTAGAGGGAACTAATGATTTCTTTGATATAACTAAAAAAGACATTATCAATACCTTTTCAGATAGTGTAATTATGTTTAGGGGTATCAGGACATCTTCAGGAAATCAAACGGCAAAGTTAAAATCCATACAGGGGCTTACTACTTTTGTGTGTGACGAAGCAGAGGAATGGAATTCAGAAGAGGACTTTGATAAATTAGTTCTCTCAATAAGGCAAAAAGGGATTCAAAATAGAGTGATTATTATTATGAACCCGACAGATTAGAATCACTTTATTTATAAGAAATACATTGAAAAAAACGCACAAATTGATAGAGATCGACGGTGTACAAGTTCAGATTTCCACTCATCCTAATGTTCTTCATATTCATACTACTTATTTAGACAACATAGAGAACCTTTCTCCTCAGTTTATTCAAGAGATGGAACGTATGAAAGAAGAAGAGCCGGAGAAATATGCCCATGTAGCTATTGGAAGATGGTCTGATGTTGCGGAAGGTGCAATATTTAAACGATTTGAGATTGTAGATTCTATACCCGATTATGCTAAGAAGAGAGGTGTTGGATTAGATTTTGGATATTCAAACGACCCTTCTGCGGCTATTGAATGTGCGCTTATTGATAATGACCTATATCTTGATGAGTTGTTTTACAGGACCCGGATGCTATCTGGGGACATATCAGATTCTCTTAAGCCATTTAGGTTAAAAAGTAATATCAGAAAGTGCAGACCCAAGATTAATACAAGAAATATCAAACTCAGGCATTCTTATTTATCCGGTAGATAAGTCAAATATAAACTCTAAAAGTTCAATTCTAGCAGGCATAGATAAAATGTTAGAATTAAACTTGAAAGTAACTAGAAGGTCATATAATCTTTTATATGAGTTAAGGAAATATACATGGGATAAGGATAAGGATGGTAATTATATAAATAAACCAATTGATAAATATAATCACGCACTTGATGCTGCAAGATATTGGGTATTGGGGAAGTATTAGGAAGAATATTAAAACCAAAACAATACAATAAAGACGATTTAGGACTATATTAAAATAAAAGATATGAATTATATTGAGGCTATATTCAATTTGTTGCGTAACAAAAAACGCTTAATTCTTTTAGGAGTTGAACGGGATTTAATGAGGCTTATCCAAGACAGGGATATAAGCCAGGTTATCTCGCTGCTTCAAGATATAGATATTGATGTAAATGAGGCTATTGCCGAGTATAATCCGGAGTTTCATAAGGTCAACAGTGCCCAGATAAGCCGCGTAAAGGCAAAGAACCTTATAGAACAGAAAAGCTACCTCGGACAAGACAAAGGTATATCAATGAAGTAGAGTTATTCTTCTTGTTGGGTAATCCTATAAAATGGAAGAACGATGTGGGAAGGTACAGATGAAGCGTTTGAGGCATATAACGAGTTTCTTCAGAATACTAGGTTTCATACAACAATGAGACAAGCAAAAAGGCTGGCCGGCGCAGAAACTGAAAGTGCAAAAGTATATCATATATTTAATGATAACGGAAGGCCGGGAGTAAAGGTTTTGGTCATATCCAAATCTAAGGGACATACTCTCCGTCCGCTTTTCGATCAATACGAAAATATGATTGCATTTGGATATGGGTACAATTTGAAGGAGGGCAATAGAACAGTTGAGCATTTTGATATAGAAACGCCATCCTACATATTCCGATGCAAAAGAGCAAATATTGGGTGGGAAGTTGAGCCGTTGGTTAATCCATCTGGTAAAATCAACGTAATTTACTATAAACAGGATAAGGCTTGGTACGGGACACAGCCTAGATGTGACAGGGAGGAACATATTGATTCCAAAGCCGCTGATACTAATAATTATTTTGCAGACCCGAAAGTAAAAGCAACGGCAGATGTTCTCCAGTCTTTATCAGATCCAAGCATGGTTGGGGAAGTAATCCAAATGCAAGACAAGAACAGTGCTATTGACTATCTAGCTCCTCCTGAATACTCTTCAATGAAAGATAGTGAAAAAAAAGACTTGAATAACTCTATTCTATTCGACTCATTTACGCCCGATTTCTCATTCGAAAACATGAAAGGTATGGGAACACTATCTGGAGAGGCTTTAAAGCGTGCTATGACGCTAGGGTACATTAAAAGGGACAATCTAAAAGAGACTTACGATATACTTGTGGACCGGGAAAAGAACCTTATCCTGGCTATTATGATGAATGTTACCCATATCCATATGAGAAACCAGTTATCAGGCTGAAGATTACTCACGAATTTGCGGAACCATTCAATGAAGATAAGGAGAAGCAATGGGAAGCTATCGGTAAGCTATATTCGGATGGAATTATTTCTCTTGATCTGGCTGTTACTATGCTTGCTTTGACGGATGCTCCACAGGAAGAGATAGAGCTTATAAAGAGTGAAAAGCAGGCTTCTTCAAATGGAAATATATCTTCTAAATCAGAAAAACAGATCAAAGAAGTGACCGAGTAGTCAGAAAAATTACGGGTGTTATACAAAAATAAGAGGAAAAATAGAACAAAATATTTGATAATATGAACGACTTGGTTTTTAAAGGTGAGAACAACCAAGCACTAACAAGTAGCTTGTTGGTAGCTGAAAAGTTCGGAAAAGAACATAAGCATGTCTTAGATGCTATTAGAGAGCTTATCTGAGGGGTGTGCCGAAAATTCGGCTGACCCCATGTTTGTTGAAACTATTTATGTTAATGAACAAAATAGGCAAGAATACCCAATGTTTATAATGAATCGTGATGGCTTTACTTTGTTAGCTATGGGATTTACCGGGAAAAAGGCTATGCGCTTTAAACTTGACTATATTGCAGCTTTCAATGCAATGGAAAAAGCCCTGAAGGAACAGCAAAAGCCGTTATCTCAGCTTGAAATCCTTGTTCAGTCCGCACAAGCTTTTGCTTGAACAAAGTAAACGGATTGAAAACGTAGAGAAGAGACTGGATGCAATGGAACAGGAGAGGGAAGAAAATGGGCAATTGCTCTTAGCAGTTGCTGTCTCATCTGAAAAGGTACCGGAAATCTCTCTTCGTGATAAGATACGCCAGTTGGTGAACAAATATGCTTCGGCAACCAATACAAGACAACAAGACGTTTGGCACAAGGTTTACGAGCAATTATATTACCTCTATCACATTTCCATCGGTAACTACAAGAAGAAGTTCAAGGGAGAAACAAAACTTGAAATAGCGGAAAGAAATAACATTTTGGATAAGGTTTATGCTATTATCTCTAATATGGTTCGGGAGAGAAACGTTGCTTGAACCAAGACAAATTAAAATCCCCAGAAGCGGAAGTGTCCGAGCCGCTAATGGGGATAGTATTAACTATTTAATAATGCAAATCTATGAAAAAGAAAGCAGAAATTAAAAAGTATGACGCTAATATTTTAGAGAATATTGGTAGAGATGGTGATTTTTATTCTCTTAACGATTTATGGGTAATCGCTGGAAGTCCTGATGCTAAAAGACCTAATGATTGGAAGAATACTCAACAAGGTTCTGATTTTATAGTGTCTGCATGCAGATTTTAAATGCCGCCCAAAATGGCATTATAAAATCAAAACGTGGAAAAGGAGGTGGTACTTATGGCATTAGGCAGGTTGCTTTGGAATATGCAAAGTATCTTGATGCGGATTTAGCGGTAATAGTGAACGAAGTTTTCTTCCAGCGTATCGAAGAAGAAAAGAATCCAGACCTAATTGGCCAACGCTACATAAAAGCATACGTGACAACATGAGCAAAGTTGAGCTTGCGGCAGTTGGTTTGATTGAAGCTCTTGCTTCTGACGAAATAGAAAGAAAAGATATTCAGGGAAATGCGGATTGTGAGATAACTAGCAGAAGATCTTCACGTACTGTCGCAAATGCACTGATTGAACACAAAAAGTATATTATTTGATTCGTCCACATAAAGAAAGGGCAGCCCTAAGCTACCCTTTCCCGCTGATTGGCGTCAACTTCAGTGTCGGACCGAAATCCCCTGACTTATCTTATCTTACAAGATGCCCGTTGAGCGTTCTTAGGTCAAATTTCTGACGTTTGGGCCTTCCGGAGCATCTCACTACCTTCATCATTGCCTGCTGTGGAATATCGCCCAATTCACAGCATATGGCTTCAAATCTGTCTAGGGCAGAAGCCAGTCTCTTCGAACCTTCCTCCCTCATTTGGGCTACTCTTAGGCTTTTCATGGCAGTTTCCCTGCCGATCCTGCTTATCTCTTCATTCTGTCTTATTGCTACGTATAAGGCGTCTCTTATCTCGTTTGGGGTATAATGTTGTGCGTTCATAACTTTCTATTTTTCGTGTATTTGGATATAGTTTTGGCTGTCCGGCATTCAAACGGACCGCGATATGAATTGAGAAAAGGGGATGGTTATACTATCCTAGCCAGCTTCCCGTCAGAAGGTTTTCCGCCAAACAGGTGGTTCAAATAAGCCAATCCCTTCTGGGTGACAAGAACCTTAGTGACGACAAAGCCCGGATGGTTGTTGCGCTCGATGAACTTCTCTTTCATCTCGAAGTAGCCGGCATCGATGAACCTCTGCTTGGGCTCGTTGCGGTTGGCGAAGAATATTCCTGCCTTTCTTAGCTTGTCGAACAGCGTATTGCGCCCAAATCCTAGCTTTAGAATCTTGGCGGACATTCCTATGTCTACCTTGTCGTCGGTGGCGAAGGCTGCGTCGGCAAAGTCAGCCTTTGGTTGGAGCTTGGCGTTTTGCTGCTCCAACTGTTTCTTCTCCTGCGCCAGCCGTTGCTTTTCCTCTTCCGATGATACGAGGGCTTTCAGGGCTTCGAGGTAGGTTTGGGGAGTTTGAGGTTTGCGCTTCTCCAGTTCGAGTTGCTCCCAACGATCAATAATCTTCTCACGAAGTACTGCGTCGTAGCCGGAGGCGAGGATCAAACAACCTTTCTTGGTGAGTTCGAAGCAGGGGAGTTCTTTGTATCCTCCTCTTGGCTGTGGCTGCTTGTAGGATGACTCCTCAAAATTGAGGTGTGATACTCCCCTGCTTAAGTAAACTGCGGATATCACGAACTATATTGTCGTGACGCTTCCCTGTGAGTTCAGCTATTTCAAGCGAACTCATTCTATCCGTCTCGTGGATTAACGTCGCCATCAAACTACTGTTATTCGTCCGATGATGATTGTCGATATTGTTAAGCATAAACAATAAAAAAAAGGTATATTGCCTTTCCCGCTGCTTAACACATATCGACTATGCTGTGGTTCCATTACAGTTCCACACGGGGGTACAATATACCTCAATATTTTAAATACAAGCATAAAAAATGCCTGCATAAGAATGCAAGCTCCGCCTGCACAGTCGATTTAAATATGTTAAGCACCGCAAACATACAAACTATTTTTGAAAAATGCAAGAAAAAACAACTTTTTTACGTGATGCATGAAGATATATGACGATTTATTTGCATTTATGAACAGTTGTCCGTTATTTTGCCCAAGAACATATAAACACACGCAATCATGGATATTTCTGATTTAACATCTAATGTAAATTTAGATAAACTTGTAGAAGTTGACCAAGAGAGATTTACTATTTGTAATTTAAAAATAGAATGATATTTCTTTTGTTTGTGAAAAAGATCATGTAGATATATATTATAAGGCTAATGTGTTGAGTGGTGATAAACTCGAAAGAGATGTCTCTATTAGTTTTGTTTTTTATTCAATAGAAAACAAAATAATAAAAATGTTTAGATCAAATATTTATAAAGATGATTTTTATAAATATGAAATAATGAGAGGTGCTATATATTTTGATAGTAATAAGAAGCTAAAAACGTTTTTGCTCTGATATATCATCAATAAAAATATACGCTAAAAACGATTAATATGGCACTGCTTGATTTTTTTAAGACAAAAAGAATTTGCAGAAATATCTGCATTAAAGAATAAACTAGCTTTACTTGAAAAAGATATAGAGATATTTCGTGAAAGAGAAGATAGGTTGAATCTTGATATTTTAAGTTTAAGAAATGAGAGAGATAAATTGTTGAAATATAAGGATGTTTCTGATGTAGATAACGAAAAAGAACGTATTATAAAAAGAACTAAAAGGATGCTAAAGAAGAGCTACAAAAGGAAGAGTTAGAAAGCAAAAGATAATATTGAAAAACTAAAGAAAGAGGCTGAAGAATTATTGGAGGAGATAGAAAATAAAAAGAAGCAAGTTGTTGAACTAGACAATACTATACTTCTTCAAGATTATGGAATGTATTCTCCAGTATATGATTTTGCTGACTCTGAAATGTACAAAGATCGCCTAGATGCTATTAGAACAGAGCAAAAAAACATGATACTTTATAAGACGGCAGCCACATGTTCCACTAATTGGACTTTGAATGGTAGTGAAGCACAAGGACGTGTTATGACAAATCAAAACATAAAGCAAATTCTTAGATGTTTTAATGATGAATGCGATATGCTTATTAGTAAGGTTAAATTTAACAATGCAACTGCATTTATCGAGAAAATACGGAGATCTTATGATGCTTTAAATAAAATGAACTCTAAAAACGCTGTATCTATTTCATACGAATACTTGGAGTTGAAAAAGTACAAGAATTGCAATTAGCATATGAGTATGCTCGAAAGAAGCAAGAAGAAAAGGAGGAACAAAGACGTATTAGAGAACAGATGCGCGAAGAAGCCCGCTTGCAGAAAGAAATAGAGGAAGCCCGGAAAGATATTGAAAAGGAGCAAAAGCATTACATGAATGCTCTTTTAAAACTAGATAAACAGCTAGAGAATGCGACGAAGTTGAAAAAAAGAGGTTTTGCTTGAAAAGAAATCGGAAATAGAACGGCATTTGTCAGACTTAGACATTGCTATTAAAGATATTGATTATCGAGAAGCAAACAAGAGGGCTGGATATGTTTATATTATATCTAATATTGGTTCATTTGGAGAAAATGTTTATAAGATAGGCATGACGCGTCGGCTTGATCCTATGGAACGAGTAGATGAATTGGGTGATGCATCTGTTCCTTTTAAATTTGATGTTCATGCAATGATATTTTCTGATGATGCTCCAACTCTTGAAACCGCTTTGCATCATGCTTTTGAAAACAAAAAAGTAAACATGATAAACGGACGAAGAGAATTTTTTAATGTGACTCTGGAGGAAATAGAAGAAGTAGTGAAGGCTAATTATGATAAGACAGTAGAATTTGTTAAAATTCCACAGGCGGAACAATATAGGGAGTCTCAAAAAAATACTTAAATCCTTGGAAATATCATAATTTTATCTTATTATTTTAGTTAAATAATTGTAGAATATATAACCACACACAACATGAAGAAATTTTTATTCCCTTTAGTAGCAATATTGCTATTGGCAGCCTGTAGCTCTAGTGAAGAATCTGACTCTTTTAAATATCAAATTGATAGCTCTATACAAGTAGATAATTTGAAGCTACAATCTTATATCTTTGAAGGGAATTATTACATAGAAGCTATTGATGACTCAGGAAATGATGTATTTTTATTATTGAGGACAAAGCGGAAGGTTATACAGAAGATTTAGGATTTGGAGAGAAAAGGGGAATATCCAGTTAATGGATGTTATATACAGAGTGCTGTAAAAAAAGAATAACGACATATTTATTTTAATAAGTTTGTATGGGAATTTAATTTCACATCCTCACAAATTTATAATAAAGGTAAGAAATGGAATGCTGGATAAAAAGATTTTCTTTGATGTAGATGATTATACTAAAGGAAAATTTTATCCCGAATCAATTATTGATTGGTATGGCAAATCTATTGCTGTTTATAGACCAAGAAGAACTGGGGATTATTGTTTTGCTGCATTAAATAAGGATTTAGATGGGCAATATTATTCTAATGTACACACCTGTGAGTATCCTATAGATAATATAATAAATGAGAATTATATTTCTCTTTCTGAATATAAAAAATAGTATTTACTTTTTGAATCATATGTTTATTGTGTAGATATGTCAGACCCTTGCGGTTTGGTATGGGGGGTTAAATTTACCGAAAACGATGAAGAAATAAGAGTAAATAAATCCACATACTCCCTAGATGGCAATAACGTAGTAGTAGACATTGATGCCACCACTAGGGCAGGGGAGAAGAAGAAATACCATCTGGTCTTAAATAAAGCCACAGGGGAGTTAGTCAATCCGCAATCCTAACTCAAATAACACAATATAATCATGGAAACATCAAACCAATATTCAGAATTAGCTGTTCATTGTGGTAGCAACACGGACAGCATGGAAAGGCTAGCAGATATCTGCAAAGAAGAAGCTGATAAGCTAGCGGAAACATTGAAACTAGCCGAAGGTGAGGAAGTGTCCGTCCCTTTTTGGACATCAGGTCCAGGCTTCCCTGAACTAATCTGTACCGGGATATTTAAAATAGATGACAACGGAAAGATCGTCTATGACCTAGATTTCTCGGAATCAGTTTTGTAATCCACTCCTAACCAGTTTCCCGCCCGTCTAAAGATGGGCGGTTTTTTGTATCTGATATAGCTGTTATTAATACTCTTCCCTTACCTGATAGCCGGCTATCTTAGTGGGGGGAGAAGATGGGAGTGAAACTGTTAATAATTAACATTAAGAGCTTAGTGATGGTTAAATAACCATTGAAAATGATGAATTTAGTGATCGTTTGTTGGGTGTTTGATGTTGTATTTGTATATTTGCGCGTCGATAAGTACAAAACACATAATTATATAGCAATAATACTTACTAGAAATATAGATTGTCTAACAATTAATTATTTCTACGAAAGGAGATAAAAATGAAACCATTATTGTACACGCAACACACACTGATGATAGAAACCTCTTCTAAATCACTTCTCATGCTTACGAATCAGCTAAGGGATAAGAAGACGTCCCATTTCAGAGAGAGAATTTTTTTATTTTCCCCAAAATGAACATAAACAATAATCCTAGTAATAACTATTCTATATATGTATTTAATAGGATTTGGCGGCATGTATGAATGAACTATATGATAAATCTGAAATAAACCTGGAAGCGGCTATTAAGCTACATGAGGCGGGAATGTATGATGCAGTTTGCCATCCTTCGTATTACTCATGTTTGCAATTAATGAGCCATAAATTAATACGAAAGGGAATGTCTCTTTATGACCAAGGAGTAAAGGCTTCTGCTAATTATAATGGCTATTCTCATAAATGTTTAATATATGAAACATGTAAATTTATGAAATTTGAAAGTACTAGAGATGAACAAAATTATATCAATAGTGTTAAACAATTAAAGATGAAGAGAGAAGATGCAGATTATCATGAAATAAGAATATCACCCGATCAAAGTGACAAATGTATTAAATTGGCCAAAGATATAAGACAAAAAATAAACTCAATATAATATGGATGAAAGAATAGACAGAATTAAGGCATTTCTAATTGAAATGAACTCTAAATTTAATGATTTAAAGTTTAGATGTGGGTACGGTTCTTCAAACCATACATTTATTATTGAAGTAGCTCCCTTGTCAGAGTTTAATAATAACGAAGATTATGCGAGAGAAGAGCTTTGTTTTGCTACACAATTTGATATTGATTATGCTGATTATGATATAATATTTGTATCCGAAGAAGATGTATGTAAAGCCCAAGATATATTATTTGAGATAGGGTATGATTCTCCTATAGAATATAAGAAAAATAACACTATCTTTGATTTTAATTTTGATTCTTGGCTTATAGAACAAAAGGCATGTGAAATTAATTACGCATTAGCAGCATAGTTATGGAAGAGATAAATAAATCAGAATTTCGTTTTGACGGATATTTAATAAAACACTCATCTATAGATATACTTTAAAGAGGTGAATGATGGTACCGAATTAGGTATATCAATCATTCCTAGTGGAGTGAAGCATAATGAAAAGTTTGTGCTAACTCTTCAAGTCTCTGTAACAGATAAGAATGGAGATTTTTCTGTTAATTTAACGACGGAAGGCTTTTTTTTTTACTTTTAAGGAGAACTTGGATATAAATAAACTTGGAACTTTTTTTACTATTAATGCCCCGCATTAATATCATTTCCTTATATTAGGGCATATATTTGTATGCTCACATCATTATCAGGAGCGGGTAGTATTGTTCTTCCGACTTTAAATTTAATAGATGTTGGTAAGGAATTATCCCAAAAAATAATAAATAACGATATAGAGGCGGACTAACATCCGCCTTTCTTTTTGCCCGTTTCTCTTATTTCCATCCATAATTACCTCAAACTTCCTATTTACAGGGAAAGAAATAGCAAATTTCCCACAATTGGCGAATTGTGGTTCATTCGCAATCTGATAATTTTCATATAGACTCACCGCATTGTATTTTTATGCTGATTTAAAAAAGATTTGCATAAAAGAACTAATCATGAAAGAAAAAATTTTCCAAGCTTTAAAACTAGCGTACTCAAATCTAGGGTTAAGCGATGAAATTTTTTGCAGGGACAGGCCGATGCTTTATCTGCATTAGGCCTAGTAACTGAAGATAACTTGGCAACTGTTGTACAGGGGGCCAAAAAACGTTTTTTAACCTCTCTTCAGAGCGGTATTGATAGACGGGTAACTGATGCTGTCAATAAAGCAAAGGAGAAAGAGGCTGCAGGGGGGGGGCGAGCAGAACAAACAGCAACCAGAAAACGAGGAGCCGGAGTGGTTCAAAAAGTACAAGGCTGAACAGGAACAGCGTTATTCCACGTTAAAAACGAGAATGACGCATTTAAGGCTGAAAAGTCACGTGCTGAGAGAAACAGTCTAATCTCTTCAAAAGCAAAAGAACTGGGTATCCCTGAATGGCGAATGAAAGAAGGTTTTGCTATTTCTGACGAAATGGATGAAATGGCAATTACGACCTATCTTTCAGGCATCAAACAGAATATTGTTACCGCAGGGCTTGAAACAAAAGATTCGGCATTCCCTTTATCCACTCCAGCTGAAAAAGGCAAAGAAATGGCTAAACAGTGGGCGGAAGGATTGCCAGACGCTAATTAAAAACAAATACTATGGCTATTGAATTTGAAAAAGGACAGATTAAAAGGCGGATTCCCCGTATTTTGGAGAGGTGAGTGTAACGTCCTCCCCTGGGGATTTCAAACTCAAGCAGACATTTCCAGAAGGTACTTTGATCAGAAAAGGTACTCCAATTGCGTTGGATTTTGCAAATATGGAGTGCACAGTATGTAAGGCTGTTAAGATCGTGTCTGGAGGAACAACTTCTGCTCCGCGAATTGTAAAAGGAAGTTTGGTACAGGTCGGCGATAAGCTGAAGATTGGTGAAAACGAACAGACTATTAATAGCATTGATAGATCGAATGCTGATTACGATGTCGTTACGCTAGCTGCTGCATTGACTGGAGCTACGGCTAATGCCTTTGCTGTTGTTGGAACAGATGTGCCAAACGCAGTGGTAGAAACTGATAAAGAATACAAGACAAATATGGATTTCCAGACAGTTTCTGCAGGTTATGATGTGATTATTCTGAAAGAAGTAGCTTATCCGATGCCAGAAGATTGGCTTTTGGGCGGATGGTGCATGAAGAATAATCCAAGTATTAAATATGTAAGACAATAAGCTATGCCGGGATTATTTTACAGCTCTATTTTTGGCGAACTGACCAAACAGGTACAGATTCGTATTGATGCCGCTTCTGAATTGAGAAAGCGTTTGTTTGACCAGAATATATATGAACGATATTTGACGTGGGATATCCCTACTATTGGTCTGAATTTTGAGGAACTGATCGGACAGTATAATCTGAGCGTTGCAGCCGCGACTTTGGACTCAAAGGTAAAGAACCTATCATGGGAACCGAGGGCCTTGAAACATTGAAGGAGAAGGTTCTTACTCATCAAATGAGTTATTCTATGCCTATTGAGGATTATCGCAAAGTTCTTCAGATCCTCGACTCTCGTATGCTGACGGATGATCAGAAGACTCAGCAATTAATCAATCTTATGTGGAACAATGTCACAAAGGTGGTTAATTCTATACAGTCAAAACTGGATATAATCTTCTTAGGTGCTCTTTCAAACAAGGGGGTATTTACTTTTTGATGAAAACAACAATCCCGAAGGTGGTGTAAGAGGCACAATTAATTATAAGATGCCATCTGAAAACATCGCTAAAACTACGGTCGATTGGGTGCAAGGAAATGAAAACACTGTAGACTGTTTTGAAGACTTGCAGGAGATTTTGGACGCTGCTCAGGATAAAGTCACATTTGACAAGATTCTTATCTCTCAAAAAGAGACTGTCTTTTATTCTTCGTAACAAGAAGATGAAGCAGGTGATCTTCGGTACAGATAAGATGGGGACTCCTCTGCTGCTTGGAGGATTGAATGAATTCATGCGTCAAAACGGGTTCCCGGAATTCGAAATCATCAGACGTACTACCCGAATCCAAAATAACGGTAAATTGACGGATTATCAACCTTGGAATGACAAAAACCTTGTCTTTATTCCTGCCGGTAATCTTGGAGTTATCAAAAATGCTTATGCAGATAACGAATTGAGACAGGAACCGGGTGTTACGCTTACTCAAACTACGGAAGAATCCGGGTATCTCAATGGGGTAAGGGTGAGACTGACAATTCAAACGGTGTTGAGTTTACTAAAGCTCAGTCATTGTCTTTGCCGGTCATCACTGAAATTAACGGTATTTACTCGTTGACTGTTGAATCGTGACAATAGGTGACTACATAAAGCAATGTTTTTCTCCGCTTGGTGACATATCAGATGCTGGAGTAGAAAAGTTCGCGTTGGGGCTGGGAATTGATCCGAGCTCCGATGTGGACATTAGTACAAAAGTGAAGATATCCGGTTCGGTGGATAAGTTTATGGATAAAATCCTTACTCATCCTACTTCTGTCTCAGAGAATGGATTCTCTAAGTCTTGGGGGCTGATACACTGTTGAACTATGCAAAATATATGTTTAAGATGTATGGCATAACTCCTAATGACGATACGGCAGCTTTGGTTGGAATAAGTATCATTAAAGACGCATCTAATATTTGGTGATATGCTAGAAGAAACTCCACATAAATTGCAAATACAAGTTATTACTCCGGAAGAGAATGACGAGTATGGGCGTTTAATTACAGGAACCGGTGGAGAATCTTGGCAGGATGTAGCTGAATGCTTCTGCCACGACAATTCACAGCAGAAGGAAGTATCGGTTAATGGTGAGCGTTGGGTTTATAACTATCATGTGGTTTACGAGGGAGAAAAGATTCCCTTAGGAAGTCACGTGAGATGCTTGGATTCTGATGAAAGGACTGTGGGAGAAGGGAGAGGTAAAGAAAAAACGCCGAATGCTATTCGGAAGAGTTTAAAGGTAGATGTGATATTTGGATATGATTGCAACAACAGACATCGCGAACATAATATTTAAGGATTGCAAGGCTTTTGGGATATCCGAAGTATACCAGAGAGGTAATATACCTAAAGGTAAAGGTAAATACTGAAAAGGATTGTGGTTTATCCTAAGACTCAACAGCCCAATACTTATTGGGAAGAAGGGATACGTTGAAGTTAATCTTTGCGTTCCTTTATCAAAGTCGGGGAAGGCTGATCTTATTCGCTTGAATGAACTGGAAAGGAAGGCTAAAGAAATGTTCAAAGATGGAGTTGTAGGGCAATATGACGGCTCCTGGTATCGTTACTCTTCTGAAAGTATCGGAATAGAAGAAGATCAAAGAATTATGTTGTTACTATGTGAATGTAAAATTATTATTTGAAGTGTTAAACGTAAATTAAAAAAGATATGAAACCGTTTATAGGAATTAAAAAAGATTTGGTACGGTGATGTTATTACTTCTGCTGTGACCAAATCAAGTCTTAAAACGTGGTTAGGTACTGCTACAGAAGTTGAGAACTCTCATCAAGATACTTGGGCGTATACAGAAGATGATCCGACCTATACCGACTATATCAACGAGTTGAATGGTAGCATCTATTATCGTGATGTGACGCAAAAAGGGGCTAAAACAATTGCTTTCACTATGGGAGTTTTCTCCTTTGATGACAAGGTAGATCTGCAAGGCGGAGAAAAAGTTGATACAGATGCAGGATGGGCCGCTTCTGATACTCCGGGGATTATTAATAAAGCCATTGTTGGACAGACGAAGACTGGAAACTATATTGTATTCACCAATGCTGCGGTCATTGCTAAGGGAAATGCTGTGGAAAAAAATATCGGCTTGGGAGTAACAGCTGTTGCTATGGAAAATCCTAGCGCCGGCGTGAAGAGTGACTATATGTTCGACGGAGAAAAAGTAGATGCTGCATGAACTGTTGACAATATCGCATCCATGTCTTCTGATACTTCTCTCAATTTGAATAGTTCTACGACTAAGTCAAAGCGGGTGAACGCTGGGAGTGCTGTAAACTATGGGTCTTCAGGACAGGAAGGATACTTCGCAACCGTCAGAGACGTTATCTATATTGTAAAGTGGTGAGGGGTGAGGGTTTATGTATCTCGACCCTTTTTTAATAAATATCATTATGAATAAAGCTGCTATACTTGTATATCAGAAGCTATCACAGGAAAGGATTTCATTCCGATCATTGTAAACGGGAAAATGTACCGTGTAAATCCGCCTACAATACATAAAATCGCTGGCGCCTCGGCTTATCTTGCTATTCTAGAAGATAGCAAGGATATTGCGGGTATTGTTTCTTCGTTAAAGGATATTTCCGTTGCTTCTCGTGCACTTTCTTGGTTTATTGAAGGGGATGATAGTCTTGAACATGAATTATCAAAGGGAACTCTGGAAGAAGTGCTCTGTGGGCTTACAGCGGCTTACTCTCTAATTTCTGTAGAAAATTTTACGATGCTGTTAGGTTTAGCGAAGAACGTAGCAAATCTGACAGCAAAACAGAGTTATAGGAAATGATTGTATGCTAGGGCAAATTGCGTCGTTCATGGATAATCTTCATCTCTCTTATGATGAAGTCGTTTATAAAATCCCATATCGCAATTTGATCATCATGCAAAAAGATAAGTTGCACGCTGTATACGATGGGGAGGTACTTAAGGAAGTATCTGATAGGGATTTCTTTGGTGAAAATATGAAATTTGATAAGTAATGAAAGTAACGGTTGATTTGTCGGGCCTGGACGAGTATGTTGAAGAGGTGGACGATTATGCAAATGAGCTTATGAAGGAAGCGGCGCATAATGCAGTTGACACTCAAAAGGAAAGAAATGTGAGTAGCAAGAAAACTTATCAGAACCATACGTGGAATCTTCGTAATGCTCCGGGGGCTGCTGTAGTTCGTGATGGGAATATCGTTTATCTATATGTTCCGGCAGATAGCGAACATGCGGGGGCTAAAGGCAAGACAGAGAACTTGCTTATATATGGGAAGCTACCCAAAAACGGTGTTGTGTTCGCTGATGGAATGGAGTATGCGAGCTTTGTTTCTAGCAAGGGGTTTGACGTTCTGGATTCGGCAAGCCTAACCGTGGAGAAAGAGTTAAAGGAATCATTTGGTAACGAAAACGTAAAAGTCACATGGCAGGAATGAAATTTACCGCAGATGTTAATGTCGAAGACATTTATAAAAACTGCGTCAAGAAATAGATAAATTGAAGAAGTCTCTAATTGCTGTTGCAGGGATACCCAATAGTGATGCGGCTATAAAACAATTAGAGAAAGAGATAGCGGCGGCTACTAAAAAAAATTAGAAGAGTATGAAAACCAATACCTTCAAATCCAAAAGCTGAAGCATGACATTGATTCTTCCAATGATGCAGTCAAAAAAGGCAAAGGAAGAAACAGCTGCATTGCAATCCACAAATAAATGGATTGTGGCTAATACAGAAGCCGTAATAGAAACGGATAAGCAGATAAAACAATTAAAGAAAAAGCTTTTGTTGCTCTTGCTGATTCAGAGAAAACAGGTACTTCCGGAATTGGAATATTAAGACAGGTGCAGCAACTGGCAGCACAAAGATTAGTTGAAGAGGAAGCTGTCAGAAAAACAATTAAGGCACAGAAGGATCAGATAATTCAGAGCAAAGCCGAAGAAAGGTAGTATAACTGCTCTCAGAAAGCAAATAATCCTATTGACTAAGGATTATGATGACCTCGGAAGAATGCGAAGAAACGGTGATGTTGGTAAGGCATTGTTGGCCCAAATCGCAAACGTTCAGAAGGAATTGAGTGCGGCTGAACAAGCTTCTGGCAGATTTCAAAGAAATGTAGGTAATTATGCAAGTGCATGGAATGGGCTCGGCTTCTCTGTACAGCAGGTGGCTCGTGAATTGCCATCTTTGGCTGTCAGTGCAAATACCTTTTTCCTTGCAATCTCAAACAACCTTCCTATCCTTGTAGATGAGATTGCTAAAGCAAGAAAAGAATATGCTGCATTTAAGGCTGAATTAGCTGCAGGAAATAAAGATGTCAAGGCTGTTGCTCCAGTTTGGCAGCAACTGACAAAGTCTCTTATTAGCTGGCAGACTGCTCTTGTTGTTGGATTAACTCTTCTTTCTGTGTATGGGAAGGAAATTACAGGATGGGTTAAAAGCTTATTTAATGCAGAAGGTTCAATTGAAAATCTTTTGTCTGCGGAAAAACAGTTAGCTGAAACAAGACAGAAAAGTAAAAATGATACCTTGAAAGAAAGAACTGCATTGTATTTATTATATAAAGCATCTCAAGATACATCTCGAACGACAAAAAGAAAGAATTGCCGCTATTGATGAGTTACAAAAAAAGTATCCTTCATATTTTGGAAATATTAGTCAAGAAGAAATCCTTGCGGGGAATGCCGCTAATGCATATCGTAATCTTTCAGAACAGATTATAGCTGCTGCAAAAGCGAGAGCAATACAAGATACTATTGTAGATAATCAGAAAAAAAAAGATTAGAGTTAGAAAATAACCTAATTAATAATGAATATCAGCTTTTGGCTAAAAGAGAAAAATATCAAGTAAAAGAGAACGAACTTAATAAAATGAGGCTTTCTGTATCTTCTGATCCAAATGTCACCTATGGATATAGTGATTATGCAAAAAAGATAAACACAGAGGCTGTAAATCTTAAGAAGGATATTGAAAATATGGAAAAGACTTCTGAAGAGTATAGAAAAATCCATATTAAATATAGATTTAACAAATAAAAGTTTGGAAAAAAAAGGATTAATATAACCGATTTAACAACAGATACAGGAAAAACAATCCCTGACAATTACAATAATATCGTAGACCAGCAAAAGAAAATCTCCGAACTATTGAACAAACAAGCAAACCGAAAGGGAAGCGCAAGGAACAAGATCTGGAGAATCAACTTACCCAGTCTCGTATTGACGCTATGGCAGAGGGAGAAGCCAAGATTCATGCACAACGTGAATTGGACAACAAGAAGGAGATACAGGATTTAGAACGTCAGCGGGAAGATTATATCCGGACGGAGATCGAGCTTCAGCGAAAGGCCTTTGATGAACAGGAGAGTTTGCGGGGAAAAGCAGACTAATAACTATAAAAAGAAAACGTTTGATGCATCTACTGTGAAAGTTGATACATCTTGCTTTTGATAAAATTATAAATAATACCATTTTTACGGCAAGATATTTATCCTTATCAGGAAGAAATGAAATACTGGAATGAATATCTTAAAGAATATGGTACATTTCAACAAAAAAAAAAGCTGCCATAAACGAAGAATATAACCTTAAAAATCAGTGAAGCTACCACCAAGGGCGCTAAGAAGTCCTTGGAAAAAGAGAAGGAAAATAAACTGAAGGAAGTTAGCTTTGAAGAACTAAAATCATCTATCAATTTTGCAAACATATTCGGAAACCTTGATGCTCAGTCTACTGAGGCACTGGTTAAGATGCGTGATAACCTGAAAGAGGTTATAAATAAAGCAGCTAAAGATATAAAAACCTACTGATCTTAAAGCGTTGCAAGATGCCTTCAAAGAAATTGATCTAAAAATAACAGTACGTAATCCCTTGGGAGAACTGAAAAAATAGTGCAGATAATTATCGTAATGCTACATCTGCGGTAATCAAGGCTCAAGAGGATTTAAATACTGTTATTCAGGGAGGAGAGGTAATAACTAAAGTATATACCGATGAGAACGGGAAATTAACTACTAGATTACTGACTCTTACCCAAGCAGAAAATAACTTGGCCGCTGCTCAATCTGACAGACAAAAAGCTTTGTCAAAGTTAACTCAAGCAGCAAATTCTATCGGGCAAAAAGGCATGGAGGTTGTAAATGCAGGTAATGACGTTGTTGGAATGCTTGAAAACTTTGGGGTGAAGGTTCAGAAGCCATAAGTAAGACTTTGGATGGTATCGGGCAAGTAATGAGTGGGCTGGAACGAATAGACTTAACCAAACCTTTTAGTGCTATCACAGGTGCAGTTAGCGTTTTGGCGGGCGTTGGGAATACTATTGCCGGATTATTCGGTTTTGGTGGTGCTGACTATTCTCGTTACAATGAAATGGTTGATGAGTATAACAAGTTAAATGAAATATGGGATGAGTTAATTGATAAGAAAAAAGAATACATAGATATGTCTTATGGTCCCGAAGCTGCTAAAGCGGGAGATGAAGCTATTGAAATAGCAAACAAAAAGCATTGAGTCTTATAAAATATTAGGAAGAGAACGATTGCAATCTGGCGCATCTGCCGGTACCCACTCTATTGGTGTTCGTATTCGCAATAGCATGAGTCAGGAATTATGGGATCAATGGGACGAGTTTGCTAAGTCAATCGGCAAAGATCCGGATTTTATAGGAGGAAGACTTTCCGGTCTCTTTAACTTGACGGCTGAACAGCTTGAAAAGTTAAAAGAGGAAGCTCCTGGATTTTGGTCTAAGTTGGATGGAGATGTTCAAAACTACCTCAATAAGATTATTGAAGGTGGAGAGAGAATAGAAGATATTCAGAAAGCCGTTCAAGAACAATTGACTCAGACGTCATTCGATAGTCTGTTTGACAACTTCATAGATACTCTCATGGACATGGATGCTTCATCCAAAGACTTTGCTGATAATTTTGGAGAGTATATGCGAAAGGCTGTATTCACTCAAATGTTCGCGAAGGGATATGAAGATGAATTAAGAAAATGGTATGAATCCTTTTCTGAGGCCATGGGCAAAGAGGGGAGGTATCACCTCTTCTGATATTAAAGACTTAAGAGAAGGGTGGGATACTATTGTAAATGGTGCTCTTGAAGACAGAAAGGCATGGGAGCAGATCGTAGGCGGTGGCGGCACATCTACTTCCCGGAATCTTCCAAGAAAGGCTTTGCTACAATGTCTCAGGATTCTGCTGACGAGTTGAACGGTCGCTTCACTGCTCTTCAGATTGCCGGTGAAGAAATCAAGAATCAAAACCAGCTTCAAACAATGTCCATCCTTGAACTTAAAGCAGGAATGTTGACTATTAGTGCAAACTCATATGGTATAAAGGACATTGCTAGCGAGACAAGGGATTTGATACGGCTTTCTTACGAGGCTATAACAGACATTCGTGATAATACTAACGTCATGGTGAAGCCTATCCAGCAGATGGCGGCTGATATTGCAGAAGTCAAGCGAAATACTAATGGATTATCAAAAAGTAATATTATGACAGGAGACCTACTAATCAATAACAAGGACGCCTATACGACGTGGGGAGTCAATATGGGAGACGGGTTCATAGAAGCTATTTACGCTCCACTTCCGATGAAAGATGTGATTGAAAACAAATCACGCCTGCAGGACGGGAAAAGGGTTATAATCGAAAACAGAAAGGTTGACGAACGGGACCTGACTCTTACCTTTACGCTAAAAGGAGTTTCCCCTTCTGACTATATTGCCAAATATAAGGCATTCTTAGACGAAATAACAAAGGGGAATTTGCAGTCAAAGTTCCGGAACTAGGCGAAGAGGTATATCACTTATACTACCTCCGTTCTCAATCTTTTCGGTTTCAATATCGCAAGGACGTTTTCAAAGATTTCGGTTAAGCTGAACGAGCCGAATCCAGCGAATAGGGAATAAAGTTACCACAATTGGCGAATTGTGGTTTATAGGGTTGCCGGATTTTATGTTTTGAGATTTTTATCTCCGAACTTTGGTGTGTTATGGAATTAGTAGACATCAAAGACATATCCGGCAACATTCGCTTTTCGACTCCTATCAACGAAGGTAGTAAAAGAAAGTTCCAGCTAATGAGTTCTGATTACATTACTCTCAAGTTCTCATTAGCTGAACCTGTCTACTTTCAGCTTGGGGATTACATTGATGACGAGAATATTGGTTTGTTTGAGCTTGTAGACTTATATAAACCTACTTACAATACTACTACCGGGGGATATGACTACGAATTAAAGCTTGATGCTTACTATTGGAAGTGGAAAAATAAGAAGTTCTTCTATACTCCTCAAAGTAGTGGAAGAGAAGCTAGCTGGAACCTGACAGCCACTCTTGACGTTCATCTTAAAGTCTTCCTTGATAACCTGAAATCACTCGGATACAAATATAGAGAAGAGGATTTTAAATATGAGATTGACACTACGGTTGAAAACACTTCCAAGCTCGTTTCGTATGATAGCGTAAACCTGATTGATGCCCTTACCCAAATGGCGGAGACATGGGAATGCGAGTGGTGGATAACGGATAAGACAATTCATTTCGGACGCTGTGAATACAGCTCTCCCGTAGATTTCAAGGCCGGTGATTTGACAGATACTGAGAATGTGAACGTCAACAGTATGACACGCAGTGACAGCCAGACAACCTATGCTACTCGTGTTTATGCTTTTGGTTCTACTCGTAACATTCCTTCTACTTACCGTAAGAATCTTATTTTTGATGTCAAGCAGGTCAATGGCAGGGAAATATCTGATACAGCAAGGCCTCTTGATATAAAAAGTACTTTCCTGACCGAGTGGTTCATAAGGAGGAATATCCAGTAAATGAGGGCATAGGTAGTGGTGCTTTTACCGCGTCATATACAGAATGGACGCATGACACTGATATTGTAGCTTCGTTGCCTTCAGGGGATTATAAGGTTTCCTCAGGAGATGGCATATCAATTAATGTATCTACGGTTATTCCTTCAATCGGAGCAGGGCGTTCTTTTCTTCCGTCGGTGATTATGTATTGAAGGCCTCTTATATCTATAAAGTATCCGGCTCAACTAAAGAAGTTTCTATAGGTAACCAAACGGTAACCTTAGATCAGGATCAGCAATACGAAGTATCTGTAGCGTTTGCTGTATCCTCTTCTTTACAGATTGAAGGAAATGCCACAGATCTAAAGATTAGAATATATGTACGTGTTCCATCTCGTGAGTCCTCTATTCTGAACGATTCCTTCTCGGCTTATGTTTCATACGATATAACTCTGTTCAAAGGATCATCTGCAGATGCTACAGTAACCTTCCTTTCCGGACTAAATTCGGGTAATACATTCTCTTGTGTATATAATCCGGACCATTTAACAGGAGATTCGGCTAATGTTATACAATTGCCGAGTGGAGTTACGGCTTCTTTTGGTGACAGATATACGATTGACAACATCATCAAGGGAAAGGTACCTGACAGCTACTTCAGCAAAGACGACAAGGAGCTCACCTTAAATGGTGTGGTCCAGAAACGTCTTATGCTCCCGGAGGAGGTCTCTTATGTAGATGCTTACCGTTATAGCCCTTCAGGGGAGCGTATATACATTGGTGAAACACATTATGACGACAAGAATAATGTGGAGATGTCACAAGAAGAAGCTATAGAGGAGATTGTAATCTTTGAAGATGAATATCCCAAATATGTCGGCACATTATCAAATGTAACATACCGCGAGGAAGATGAACTTGATGAGGACGATAATCCAACAGGGGATAAATATCGTATCTATACGTTCAAGGATGCAGGACTTAAGAATTTTACAAATGACTTCCGACTGGACGGAAAAAGTTTCCGCTTAATCTTTCAGACGAGGTAAACTCGCTGGTCTGGATTTTGAATTGCTTCTGCAGGATAGTGATGATTCCGGTGCAACTTTCGAAATTGGTACGCAATGAGGATTACGGGCGTTACCTCCCTGATGACGTATTGTTCCCTGCTAATTCTGACACATATGTACTTTATGGCTTTGATACAGCTTACGTTTCAGAGGGACTGATTCCTGACGCCGAAGATGAGTTATTGAAAAAGGCAAAAGACTATGTGAAGAAGTCTATGATTGATCCTTCCACCTACGACTGTGATATGGACCCTGAGTTCATCTATAATAATGGGAATATTATCACCTATGAGGTGGGAGACAAAGTTAACCTGATCAATAAGGCTTTCTTTCCTAAGAGCAGACAATCCAGAATAATTGGTTTTGAGTGGCCGCTGGATATTCCTTACGATCATCCAATTTATACGGTTGGAGAGACTGCCTCATATTCGCGTATAGGCGAGATAGAGAGTAAACTTGATTCTCTTACATACAAGGGACAGGCATATACCGGTTCTGTGTCAGGAAGTGGAGGAACGAGTATATATCTCATTGGTTTGAATGACAAGAACTGTTCCTACGGATCAATACATTTTTCGGCAAAAGAATTATTGATGAGATTGAACGTCGTTCCCTTAGCAGCATTGAAGATGATAAGGCAGAAGGATTGATAACTCTCGGTAAGGGATTTGTGTCGGAAGGATTTTCTGCAGCCAATGCCGGTTTGGTAGTGCGTGGCGGAGAGTTGATAGAAGAAATTGAAGATTCATTGATTGAAGAATTAGAATAATATGGCAATACTAAGTAACGGTAAGTTCTACGGATTTCTTTGTTCTGTGAAAGCGACAGGACGTAAGTTGTCAAACGGCGTTAAAGAATACGTCGAAGACTTCGTGTCCGGATTTGCCGGCCATGGATGGAAGCTGTGGGAGTATATCAAGGGCAAATGGAAGCTGGAGATAGACAGTCTTGTTGTTCGCGAGACAATGGTCGTTTTTGAGCTCCTCATTCAGAAGATCCGCGCGGTGAAGGGTGCACTGGGCATCACTCAGGCATGCGGTCGTATAAAAGACTGCCACGCTGGATGAGTCGGGGCAGAACGGCTGGTGACTATCGAGGATGAGATGTCTTTTGTCGCACACGATTTCATCCGGTGTCAGGATTGGACGAATGGTACCCTTAAAAGGCTATTGGGTCGAGATATCTGAAATACGCAAGATTGACGGTGTTGATACAATCGTCATACCCGTTAGTGATTTTACCGGTGGTATAGGCTATGTGGATGGCATGGAAGCTGTCGATCCGGCCTTGTCTGGCATGACGACTCCGGCCATCGGTGATGAGATTGTTCAGTTCGGTAACTCGAAGGATGTAAATCGTCAGAGTGCGATCTATCTGCATGCCGATGAAGGTGGACAGCCTGCAATCGATATTCTGTTTGGTATCAACAGCAAGAGTTTTGCCGGTTGTACGAAAATCCGTATGGGCGGAGAGCTTCCTGGAACGGACGGTCTTAAAGGTTTCTACTGCGAAAACGGCATGATCAAAGGTACAGACTCTACAGGGCATGTAGTTTACTGTATCTATCCGGACGGAACCGCAGAGTTTGGAGACGGATCAGCGAAGTTTGCTACGGATAAATCCGGATATATAGCCGGAGGTGCCATTTCGTGGCATTGGGACGCGTCGAAAAACAAATATGTATGCTCCATGAAAGGAGTGGTCCTTACATGGGATAATCTGGACGAGGAGACAAAGGAGAATCTCAAGGGTGAACCGGGTAAAGACGGGCAGGACGGTACGAATGGCACTGACGGCAAAGACGGTACAAGCCTCATTTTTATGGGAGAATTCTCTTCTGCTCCGGCAGATCCTCAGAACGGATACTGGTACCGTAATACCACCGACAAGAAATGCTACGTATACCAGGATGGCGCATGGTATGTAATGACTGAGGATGGTAAGAATGGTCTTGATGGAGAAGGAAGCATCTCTGCTGATCTTGACGATGAAATGCAGTCTGTAGCTTGCTCTCTGGACGGGGACAGTGGTATCCGGTTTGCCTGTCCACAACAACATTCTCCATGTTCTATGGAACGACTGAACTTTCCCTTGATTCTCTTTCTGTAGGCAGCATCACAGGTGTGACAGCAACGGCTGATCGTAGCACGGGGATAGTTAAGGTAACAGCTATTACTGCTGCGGTGGCTGATGTAATCCGTATCCCTATAACCGGAAAGGCAACATATAAAGGTGCTCAGTATGAGAGAACTCTGCAGTTATCTATCAACAAAATAAAACCTGGAGCAAATGGTCAGAATGGAACTGATGGAATCGACGGAGCAGATGGTCAGAATGCTGTCATTTACTCGCTTCAGCCGTCGACTAATATAATCAAGAGGATGCCAATGGTAATAGTGATGTGTCTAAGATATCCTGTCGGGTGATGAAGACTGATGGAACTTCTACTGTCGTATCCTCTCTACCGGTTGGCTATTCAATGGATTATATCATAGACTCCGGAAATGCAACTAGTTATACTCCGGATAGCGAAATCTCCGTTTCCGGAATAACAAATAAGATACAGTTCCGGCTTTATAATGAGACATCGGGAGTAGTATTAATTGACCGCGAAACGATTGCTGTTGTCTCAGACGGAAAGAAGGGGCTTGACGGAATAAATGGTGAAGATGGTAAAGACGGGCTTAGTATTATGTGGAAAGGGGATTTATCAAGTGCTCCGTCTAATCCAGAGAAAACTGGGCATATCGTAATACCAGCAATGGTATTGTCTACATCTATAACGGAAGTGCTTGGGAGTTGATGGTTGCGGATGGCCAAGACGGAACAGATGGTACTGACGGTACAGATGGCCTGAGCGTTTTCGTTACATACCATGACAGCGAAGATGAACCATCTCGTCCGACCGGAAGCGGGACAAGCGGAGGATGGCATACTAACGCTACAAAAAGATGTTGTCTGGATTTCTCAGAAGGTCGCTTCAAGCGCTTCTTCCGGCACATGGGGTGAGCCTATACGATTCAAGGGATTGCCGGGTAAATATACGGAGCTACGGTATAAGTATGCTTTCGGAAAGCCTGCTACGCCTACCGGTACAAATCCGGCAGGATGGTCCCTTTCTCCGGATCGGGAGGATATTACCTTCTCTTATTCCGGTGACTTTACAAACGATGGTGATTACTATGTCTCTCCATCTCCTACATCCCATTCTTCGACATATAAGCAAAGGATATCTTTTACAACAAGAAGAGCTAATCAGATGATACATATAGAGATTGATGTATCATCCGAGCAGAACTACGACAAGGGTATTGTAGAAGCCCTTGATATGTCCTATCACATGGACAACGAACATGCCTGGGTGGGAAGTGGAGTAGCCAGTGCCGTGGTAGATATTGCGGTTCCTACATCTGGCAGCCACTTTGTGGAAATCGTATATACGAAAGACGGAAGTGGAAGCAGTAACGAGGACAGGGTAAAGTTCCGCATGCTCGATCCTACTACCTGTTGGTATTCCACCGCGGTGATTGATGGTGAAACGACTCCTTCCGTGGAGCGAACCTGTCATATTCCCGACAGACTCCAAGACCGAGGAGCAGGTCTACCTGCTTGC
>VOFJ01000095.1_pt1 | contig 40000 bp, 58 predicted proteins | sample 5384081 | NCBI WGS metagenome assembly VOFJ01 (sample SAMN12384729, study PRJNA508395) | human gut metagenome | isolation source: healthy gut I | host: Homo sapiens
ACCGGATCTAAAGTAGTATTTAGTATATTCAGCCAACTTGGCATCTACAAAATCCATAATAGAGCGGTAATCTTTTGTAGTAGTACCCAAGAATGCAGTCACTTCTTTCTCAAATTGCTCCAAAACAAAGATTTTACCTTTCAATTGAAAGTCTTGATAACTGTTGTTGAAGTTTGACTATATTTTGAGCATATAGCATCAATTGCCAGATTCAACGCTTCTGTTACTACTTTTAATCTGTGACAGTTCACTACCTTAGTTTCCAGCGCTTTCAGTTCTCTTTAGTAGCATGCTCTGCATTAGTTGTTCCAACTTCTTGTTCGTTTCAGCCAATTCATCCTGCACAACTGTAATCTGACCTCTAAATCGGCTTTCAGTTCTGCATTCGCATCATCTATTTTCTTAGATAACTGATTGATCTCTTCCGTCAATTTAGCGATCTCAACTAGCATCAGCTTTTCCATCCACTAATTGCTGTAGCTTTCAGCCTTGTCTTTCAGAGCATCAATATCGCTCTTGTTTGCATTGCTTGTAGCTGTAATAGCATCAATTTAGTTTGTAAAGCTGATTTTCTTCAATAGCAGCTTTCATGTTTTCTGCACTTACCGGATTATTCGATGTGATCTTATCAATCTGTTCCTGCAGCATTTTTAAACATCATCATCGTAGTCCTTTTTCAACGCGTAACAGCTGCACCGTTGCAAGCGCCAACGCTCCAAAAGCATCACCCTAACAAATCTTCTGAATAACTAGCATTTCTATACATTAATAATATATTATTAAACACTAAGTTCAATAATACTCGCCCGTTACTTCTTAGGTAACGGATAATACATTTTCCCAAATTCGGCCAGAAGCGTCTGCGCCATTTTCAATGTCAGTGATATTTTAACCCCCTGCTGAGAGACGGCAGAGGGGAGGGAGGTGCCAAGGTGTGTTCCCTTTCACGTAAAAATCCGCAGTTTTGTTTTTGATGTGTTTCCTTTTTAGTTGTTTATTAGAAATAATATCTTTTTGTTTGCATTGTTTTCCAAAATATGTCCATATTTGTAGCGTGTTTTCTTTTGTCGTTATCACTTCCAAGTAACACCATATTTATCAGCAACTTATCTTCAAAAACGTTTTTTTAAAGGGAGAAAACCGTTGCATTTAGCCTCATCAATTTCTTATTCTTAAAAGCGTTTCCAGATAAGTCTCCCCTGTTACTGTGATAGATGAATGTCCCATAGCTTCTGAAATGATACCGGGATGCACTTCACTATAATATGCCATCAGCTCATGTATGACGGCGGCAGTATATGAACTTAAGTCAGCAGTCAATCCTAACACTCCTTTCAGAATCACCAGTTGACTATTAAAAATAACGGAAGGGCCAGCTGATATTCACGATACGATTTTCTTGTTCCTTCCTTTGCTGGCGATCAGCGAAAAAGATAAGGAGAGGCAGGATGGGGGTATTCATGTATTGCCTGATCAGTTTCATTGCTTCGGGCAGAAGAGTTACGGTCAGCATTCCTGCCGGTCTTTCTTCGGCGATAAGTCGGGACATTCCCTTCTATATCACGCTTCTTCAAGTAAGCAAGGTCTACGAATGGAATGCCGCGAAGCATAAACATTAATAAAAAAGAAGGCACGTGTACGTTGTAAGTCTCTGATTCCGGAATAAAGCTGATTCGGCAGCTTTGCCATCAATCGTTCCATATCCTCTTTGTCCAAAGTGCACGTTTTCTGTCAGCCCTCGTCCCTGTATAGACATAACGAAAATGATGAGGCACATAAGGAGCAAGATGTCGGTCAACCGCCCGGTTATACACTGCACGTAATGTGCGCATATAGGTGGAAACCGTATTCCAGCTACAATCTTTTCCACGTAAATACGTTTCGAAATTTTTTAGAAACTCCTGATTCACTTTCCGAAAAGGAAGATTTCCACTTCCGTGGAATGAAATGACGGCTCTCATACTACTCCTGTAAATATGTGCGGTCCCATAATTCCCACTTTCCCGCAGCCCATCGGCTACGTCTTTCATGAATGAAATTAAATTCCCCATTATTATACGAATTTAAATGATACTTAGAAGGCTGTTTTAAGAGGAAGAAGATTCCCTTTCCCATGCTTCTTCCATAACACCTTTTCTTTCTATTTCCCTAAATCTTAAAAGACAAAGATAGGGATATATTTGTTCAAAATCCCAAAGTGCTATTGGGCGTGTGACATTTTTGTATATATCTTAAGTTTTATATGGGGAAGGATTATCATCAATGATATGCAATAAAAAAGGGACGTTCCTGGGGAAAAAGGGGAAATTGGGAACGTCCCTTGAATAGAGTTAGCGAAAAGTCCGGTCTTTCGCAAGTGCAGACCTTTCCTCTCTTCACTAAAAATAAACTAAGGACTATAGTGGGGAAATCCTTAGTGGGGAAAAACGACTATCAATCGCTTCACAGAGACAGATACCCGCAAAGTAGTCGCATCCGTTACTTACGTATCGGTTGAGCAACATGATTTATTCAGCAATACAGATACTCACCCGGTTTTCTTCCGGTGTTTTGTAGGGCTGAACAGTATCACCTTTGGAATCGGCAATGATTCTATCAGGAGTTATTCCTTTTTGTTTTCAGAACTTCTGCAACATTAGCTGCACGTTTTTCGGACAGTGTTTTATTGATCTTAGAATTTCCTGTATTAGCATCCGCATAGCCAGTCACTTTTACCTTGGCAGACGGATTCTTCTGCAAATATTCTACCAACATATTGATTTTAGGCTTTTGGTCGTCTTGTATCTTAGCCGAGTTCAAGGCAAAAAAGATATCCTGTTTCATTGGCTGTACTACTACCTCTTTTCTAGGTTGTGGCTGCTCTACCACAGGAGCAGGTTTCGGTTGTTCCACCACGACCGGTTCCGGTTCGTAATACACGGGCGGGATTTCTTTATAACCTTTGCCAAATTTAATAGTCAAACCCACCAAAGCATTGAACTGCCAGTCGGCATTTCCCGCTTTCTTCGAATTAAACTTGTCGGAAAGAACATTGGCATTACCTTCTATATTGATAGCCAAACGGTCATTCAAGCGCAAGTTGCATCCCAGACCTAAGCGCCCGGCAACAAGAAACTTTCCTTCTGTCCAAAGATAATCCATTTTGTAACCGGCTGCATCAATTGCAACAGCTTCGTCATTGTCGAAGCCACGGTTAAGACCCGCTCCGGCAAATATATAGCCATTGAATACACGTTTGGGGTTAAAGCCGCAAAACAGCGTACTCAAATCCGAAACAATATCTACATTGCCCTGCAGATATTTATATTGGTAGTCTTGTCGGGGAGCGACCCAACTACCTTTTGCCTGCCATCCGCTAACGCCTACACGAGCACTCCATGCGGGAGCAAACTGATAACCGACATTCAATGCAACTGCAGGAGATATAAGATCAGTGAATTTGGCCTCACCAACGGTATGCGCAGCACCAGCTTGTACCTGCATAAACCAATGGGATTTGAATTCCGTCTTACCTTCTTTCTTTAATTCTCTGTTCTTGTGCAGAGACGGCTATACTGCCAAATAGCAAAGAAAACGCTGCTATCCACAATTTCTTTTTATTCATGCTCATCTCTTTTTCTTTAAATAAGATATTTATTAAAGAAGGGTACCCTCTCTTATGAAGATACCCTTCTAAAACTATTTACAAGTTAATGTTAGTTCAAATCAGCGTATGAGCCTAATCCTTCAGGAGCAGCCAATGTACCCAAGAATCCTGTACTTGGCTTCGTATACTTAGTATCAGCTTTCTTCACATATACAGTGACTTCGTGAACTTGCTTCGTTGTTTGAGCCGGATCACCCATCCATGTATTCTCTATTGTTACATTGATTACAATCGGCTGGTCAACTGAACCAACAGCTGCACCACCAGTATTTTCCCATTTCAGCAAACCAACTTCTTTCTCACCATTCTTCACAATAGAAGCATGTCTCTTCACAATGTCATTATTCTTATCAGAGAGCTCATAAGAAACCTTAACCTGATGCATCTTGAACAGAGATTTTCCACTTTCTACAGTATTCAACTTAGCCCAAGGAGCTTTTTGGCTACCATCATACATCAGCCCATTGGTAGTTTCACCTCTGTGTGTATCATACAGCTTAATGAAACGATAGATTGGCAGATAAGCACCGTTATCCCATGTTGCTGTAGGAGCTTGGTCAACCAAATACCAAGCAGACGCATTGATCGGAGTATATGCTACCGGGTTAGGGGAATACAATATCAAATTCTTTGGACTCTGCACCAGCAGATACATAGTTGTCAATTGTACGACCTATTGCAAGCTCTTCTGTTACCTTGATACGAATCTTCTTATCCATCCATTCTTTCTTCAGGATTTGCAATTCATGTTTACCACCAACTAAAACTATCTTGGCATCAGTAGCTTCAATTGTAGCATCTGCTATAGCAAATGTCCAGTTACCACAACAAGGTGCAGGTTCTTTGAATCCATCTTCAAGGACAGCCTTCATCAAGAACGGTGTATCGTAGTCTCCTGAAGTAGGTTGACCATAACCCAGCATATTCTCTGTACCATTCCACATAGATGGATTATATACCCAAACATGCTTAGGATCTTTCACTACCAACGTAGTAGTAATAGTGAATGAACCGTATTCAGCCAATTTATTGGTTGTAGCATACTTGAACTTAATTACATAAGTACCTGCATGCAATGCCGGTTTCAATCCGAAGTAGATATAGTTATTTAAAGTAGTAGCCGTTCCTGAAACATTAGAATAATCAATTCTCAGATTCTTGCTATCATCAGCTGTCAAACTCCAACCAGTGAATTCTTCACCATCTTTCTTAACCTCAACTACAGGATTTGCGCCATAGTATTCAACAAACTTCTCTTTGCTTATTTTCAGCTTATTGAAGTATTGGTCAAAGTCAATCTTAAGACCATCTACCTTATACAGATAATCTAACTCACCAGCGGTGTCCACGTGTTTGAAAGGAACTTCCTGATCCAATATTAAACCACCACCATAGATGGGTGAACAAGCAAGCGTCTGAGGAAGCAAATCTTTATTAATAAAGTCTTCTGTCAACTGTTCGTGTTGTGTAATCTTTATTTTCAGCAACTTAGTCATTACAAAGACGCCATCTACGTACATTTGAACTTTCAGAACAGGTTCACGGTCAATAGCGGCATCCTGTTGATTAATCACAGAGATTGTACTTCCATCAAGTTTCAGATATCTGAAAGTCTGATCAACTTCTCCTAAAGGATTTGACATCAATTCATATTTGAATGTAACGTTTTCGAATCCCAGATCAGTCAGCAAATATTGACCTTCCTTTGCATTAAACCCTGTATTGGTATGGAATTTTGTAGCAATCCCTTTCAGTACCGTATTCAAATCCAAAGACTCAGTATATTTCAGTTTCAACAAAGGCTGGATAGCTGCCACCTTAGCATTTACTAATGCTTGGTCTACTTTACCGTCTTTCGTTACATCTGCCAACTTATAAATTGCAGTCAATTCAGTCAGAACCTGAGCTTCCTGATCAATCACTGCAGGTCTGTCAGTTCCCTTAAGCGGCATAGCAATAGTTGTTTCTTGTTGTTCAACTACCATACGTTTTGCAGCAACATAGTCAGACACTACATTAACATTTTCAGCAGCACCTAATTGTTCATTTGTATTCTTAACTACATAAGCAAGCATGTTAGCCTTACCTAGACCGTTTTCTTTTTACTTCACCATATTCATCTGCTTCAGAGAATGGTTTGCCAACAGGATTATTATATCTGCTAACCATAGTTCCATCCTCATTGTATTCAGTAAACATCTTAAATGCATTCTGATTCTCTGCATTATCACCAGCAGTAGCTTTTACGATCAATTTGCCACGATCTTCGTTAGGAACAACTTTAGCAATAGGTAATCCTATTTCAGTAACAGCTTTAGTTGCTACTGTAGCTGTTTTTTCGACAAAACTTACTCCTGTGTAATACTTAGGATTAACATTAGCCGGATTCAGTTTGTACTCAAATGTAGCCCATCCATTAACCAAAGTCGCATCTACAACCTTATTAGAACTGTTATATTCATATACAGGAGCTGCTTCCTTAGAGTTCTCATCATAACCAATAACCGGCAAAAAATACTACATCTCTAATTCTTTATGAATATTAGAAGTTACGTGAACTAAAGAAGATACGAAAGTAGCAGAATACTTATAAACTGTAGCAGAAGTCGCTTCACCAGCTTCATTCTTCAGATTACTGAAAATATAGTAATCTCCCATATCGGCCACAGAAACAACTACCGGGATAATCCAAGTCATATCAGTCTTGTTCTCCGGTTTCACTTCATTCTTGTACCAGAATCCGTCTTCACGGAATATAGGTATCACCGTCTTTACCTGGTACCCGGCTGTCCTGGTTCTCCCGGTTCACCAGATACCTGGAGTTCCCGGCTCGCCCGGAGTGCCCGGTTCTCCTTGATCACCTTTATCACCTTTAGCCTTGAACTCTGTTTTCTTGCCATCCTGATACCAGTATCCGTCATCACCAATTGTCCATTGAGTACCATCTTTTCCGGCATCACCATTTTTGATGGTAAAGCTCTTACCGTTGCTCAATGTTACTTCCACACCACCGATAATGTTCTCAACTTTTGTGATCACAGATCCCCCTTCGATCAGCTTGTTGATTTCCGCAATAGCGTTGGCATTTTCGGTTATCTTCTGCTCTAACCGATCGATATCGTCATCGTAGTCCTTACAACCTACATATGAAAATGTGGTTAGCGCCAATGCTCCGAAAAACATCACTCTAATAAATTTTTTCTTCATAACTACTTAAAAATTACATTAATAATATATTATTAAACACTAAGTTCCAATAATATTCGCCCGTTACTTTGTAGGTAACAGGGAAACAGTCTGCAGCTACTCCTGAAGAAGCGTCCGAAGGGTAGATTAAAAACATTAGTATCAAAATATATTTAACCCCTGCTTTAGAATAGTAGCAGAGGGAGGGAAATCTTTTGCAATAATAAGAGAGCATGGTGTGTTCTTCACAAAAATCCGCAGTTTTGTTTGGTGTATTTCCTTTTTTTTTAGTAGTTTATCAGAAAAAAATATTTTTTTGTTTGCATGTTTTCCAAAAATATGTTCATCTTTGCAGCGTATTATCTCCCCTGTTACCTACAAAGTAACAGGCTTTAATTCAAACAATTACCTACCAAGAAAGACTTCCCTAAAGGAAGAGAAGACCATTACATTCGCTTCATCAATTTTCTTATTCTTGAAAGGTTTCAGATAGGTTTCAGTAACATTGATAGATGAATGTCCCATCGCTTCTGAAATGACACCGGGGTGCACCTCACAATAATAAGCCATCGTAGCCCATGTGTGACGCGCTGTATATGAACTCAGATCCGTAGTCAGTCCCAGCACTTGTTTCAGAATCATCAGCTGATAATTAAAGTTACGCAATGCCAACTGGTATTCCTTATATGCCTCCTCCGTTCCTTCCTTGCTGGAAATCAACGAAAAGAGATAAGGAGAAGCAGGATCGGTATTCATATGCTGTTTGATCAATTTCACCGCTTCCGGCAAAAGAGTCACAGTCAGCATTCTGCCTGTTTTCCTCCGACGATAAGTAAGGACATTTCCGTCTATATCATGTTTTTTCAGATAAGCAAGATCGACGAAAGGCATACCACGCAGCAAAAACATTAATATGAAAAAACCACGAGCACGCTGCAATTCCCTGTTTCCCGAGTGCAGCTGTTTCGGAATATCTTTCATAAGACGTTCCATATCCTCTTTTTCCAATGCACGCTTTTTATCAGCACGTGTCCCCGTATAGACATACCGGAAATGATGCGGTACATAAGGTGCAATGCGTCGGTCTACTGCCCGATTGTACACAGCTCTCAGCGTACGCATATAAGTAGAAACCGTATTCCAGCTACAATTTCTTCCACGCAGATACGCTTCAAAACTTTTCAAAAACTCCGGAGTCACTTTTCGGAAAGGCAGATTCCCGCTTTCATTGAATGCAAGGATTGCACTCATGCTACTCCTGTAAATATGGGCGGTCCCATAATTCCCACTTTCCCGTAGCCCGTCGGCTACCTTCTTCATAAATGAAATTAAATTCCCCATTTTTTACTGTTTAAAATGATCAATAAAGGCTGCTGCAAAAGATAAGTGAACCCTTCTCCACATTCCCCGGCAGTGCCTTTTTTCCTATTCCCAATCATAAAGATACAAATCTATTGCCACATTTGTTTGATGTAACCCCAAAAACATTCGATACCAGCTCACAGCCGATCATTTTCTCCAAAACATTTGGCTATCTGATAAATAATTCGTTACTTTGCACCGCTTTCGCGCAATCGCTGTCAAGAGAAGAGATACTTGATACGTTGAGTTGTAACGATAAAACAATTTAATAATAGCAACAATGGATTTAATTAAAATTGCAGAAGAAGCATTTGCTACCGGTAAACAGCACCCGAGCTTCAAAGCAGGAGACACTGTAACAGTAGCATATCGTATCATCGAGGGTAACAAAGAACGTGTACAGTTGTACCGTGGTGTTGTTATCAAAATCGCCGGTCACGGAGACAAGAAACGTTTTACTGTACGTAAAATGTCAGGTACTGTAGGTGTAGAAAGAATTTTTCCCAATCGAATCACCGGCTATCGATAGCATCGAAGTGAACAAGGTAGGTAAAGTTCGTCGCGCTAAATTGTATTACCTGCGCGCTCTTACTGGTAAGAAAGCTAGAATCAAAGAAAAAAGAGTTAACAACTAAGCTGAACTCTGAGATTCGAAATAAAAAAAGAGGAAGTTCCGGCAACGGATTTCCTCTTTTTTATTTCAAGTCATCTCTCTTCCATACTTTTGTCATAACGAGCGTTTGAACATAGTGACACCATCCTACTGGTATAGTGTTACCATACCTACCGGATACTGACAGTATGTGATCAGGATAGTGTCACCATCGCAAAAAGTCTATATTGTTCGATTGGCAACAATAGAGAAAGCGGAGTTCAATGTCCCATCTTTAAGATTTCTATTATTAAAAAAGCAGAGAGAAACCTGTGTTCCAGACGAATTATTGCACTAAAATGACTTATAAATATGCAATACGCAACTGCTTTTCTGCATAAAATCCATGGATTATGCAAGTTTTAAAGGATTAAAAAGAGTTTTTGGTTTTAAAGGAACGAGGCGTTGGTTTTAAACCAACGGAATCTTTCTTTAAAACCAAGTTCATTTTACCCACCGAATATCACAAACTCATCTACTTTCAGACGATTTGAATTCTATTTCAACTCCTGTTCCCAACATCCAACAAATATCATTTTGTTACCTAGAAACAATATTCCCAAACAACACACTATTAGAAAGGGTACAAACAGATCAAATGAACAGCAAAAACACGATATATACAAGCACAAAGAGAACCATGGATGCAAAATTTATCGGTTATTCATGGAGCGGACCAGGAATTAATGTTTTTTAGCAACCATAGACGCATAAAATGTTCTAAAGTCTATTTCGAAGAAAAAGATTCGTTTTTCCATATAAGTACCTATCACCACCTACCTCCCCACTTTATATATTGAAAAAATAGTACATTGTTTTGTTTTTCAATACATAATAATTTTTTTGAATAAAAAGAGTGCAATCATGAGAGTATAGCCAAAAAAGTAAAATAATTGAGATGTTAAAAACGTATAGATATGGCAAAGATTCAGAATGAGACTGCTTATAAAGCTGCAATGGAAAGAATAGAAGAACTTCTTCCATTAGTTGATGATGACACTCCTTTATCTGACAAAAAAATCTTATTGAACTAGATTTATTGTCAGCACTTGTAGAGGAATACAAGGATGAGTATTATCCAATAAAAACTCCTTCTTTGGTTGATATCATGAAACTTCGTATGTATGAAATGGGACTCAGTCAGGCTAAATTATCAGAATTGCTTGAGTCAGTCCTTCCCGTATCAGTGATTATTTTACTGGCAGAAGCGAACCAACCTTAAAAGTAGCTCGTGAAATTAGCAAAAAAAATTGAATATCGATGTCAATATTGTATTAGGGGTATAAGATTCTTTGTTATTTTTCAGCATGCCTCAGAAAAAAAAAAAAATCCCCGGAAACTCAACGCCCCCGGGGATCCAATTACCTTTATTATTAAAAAAAATGATATTATTCTTTCAGATCTTTCAATTCCCAAGCCAAAGCACTGGCACCCAGTACAGCAGCATCAGAATCTTTCAGTTCGGAAACAAGCAATTTAGTCTTGCCTTTATAGATATTCAGGATATTATCATCAATTGATTTCTGAATTGGTTTCATGATATAGTCACCCGACTTAGCCAAACCACCAAACAATACAATTGCTTCAGGGCTGGAGAATGCAATAGCGTCTGCCAAAGCCTCACCTAAAATATTACCTGTAAATTCGAAGATTTCCTGTGCCAGTTTATCACCTTGTACAGCTGCATCATATACATCTTTTGAAGTGATGTTTTCAGCAGGAATATTACGAAGCAAGCTTGCATCAGTACGAGCAGCCAGGAATTCACGAGCTGTACGAGCTACACCGGTAGCCGAACAGTAAGTTTCCAGACAACCTTTACGACCGCAACCACAAACACGACCGTCACGACGTGCAATCACATGACCTAATTCTCCGGCAAAACCGTCATGACCATAAACCATCTGACCGTTGATAACGATACCGCTACCTACACCTGTACCTAGTGTAATCATGATAAAGTCTTTCATGCCACGGGCGGCGCCGTATGTCATTTCACCGATAGCGGCAGCATTAGCATCATTGGTCAAAGCAGTAGGAATACCCAGTCTTTCTTCAAACATAGCAGCCAACGGAAGAATTCCTTTTCCAAGGCAAGTTCGAGCAAATTCAATAGTTCCGGTATAATAGTTACCATTAGGAGCACCGACACCGATACCTCTGATCTTATCTACACCACCATTAGCAATGATCAACGGAAGCAAGTTTTTGCATACTTCGTCAGCATATTCTGCAGCAGTCGGATAGCCGGCTGTTTTAATCGAGCTACTGGCAATAATAGTTCCGCGTGCGTCTACAATCCCAAAGACGGTGTTTGTTCCGCCTATGTCAATACCTACTACGTAGGGTTTCTCCATGTTTGAATTCATGATACTTTATTTAAAAGGGTTAGTTAATTATAAAGTTTACTGCACACAAATTACGTAAAGAAGATTGAGTCTACAAAATGTTTTTTCAAAAAAAGTTCACTCTGTTTGCAACTTTTCGTATCTTTCATGCGTCTAATAGTGAAAAAATTAAAAAGAAAAAAGAAACTTAATAAGGGAAATTGTGATAAAACTAACAGACATTAACAAGACCTACAACAACGGGAGCACCTCTCCATGTACTCAAGGGCATCAATCTCGACATTCAGCGAGGTGAGTTCGTTTCCATCATGGGAGCTTCGGGTTCGGGCAAATCTACTTTACTAAACATATTAGGAATACTCGATAACTACGATACCGGGGATTATTATCTGAACAACGTACTTATCAAGGACTTGAGCGAAACGAAAGCCGCCGAGTATCGAAACCGTATGATCGGATTTATTTTCCAGTCATTCAACCTGATATCATTCAAGGATGCCGTAGAAAACGTGGCACTTCCCTTATTTTATCAAGGTGTAAGCCGCAAAAAGCGAAATGCACTCGCTCTGGAATATCTCGACCGGCTGGGACTAAAGGAGTGGGCACACCACATGCCAAATGAAATGAGTGGCGGTCAGAAACAACGTGTAGCCATCGCCCGCGCATTAATCACCCAGCCGCAGATCATCCTTGCCGACGAACCGACAGGCGCTCTGGACAGCAAAACTTCCGTAGAAGTAATGCAGATATTGAAAGACTTGCATCGAATGGGAATGACCATCGTCGTCGTAACCCACGAAAGCGGTGTTGCCAACCAAACGGACAAGATCATCCATATCAAAGATGGTATTATCGAACGGATTGAAGAGAACCTCGACCACGACGCCTCTCCATTCGGCCAAAACGGAATTATGAAATAAGTAATAGGTAATAAGTATTAAGTATTAATTCCATGCGGTCACAACGCAGCCTAATACTTAATACCTAATACTTATTACCTATTACTTATAACTTATTACTTAAAATATGATTGATATTTGGCAAGAAATATATAGTACCATTAAACGCAATAAGTTGAGGACTTTTCTCACCGGATTTGCCGTCGCATGGGGAATATTTATGCTCATCGTCCTGCTGGGGAGCCGGCAACGGACTGATTCACGCGTTCGAACAGTCGGCTTCGGAACGGGCCATGAACTCCATCAAAGATTTTTCCGGGGTGGACCAGTAAATCATACGACGGTCTGAAGGAAGGAAGGCGGATACGACTGGATAACAAAGACTTGAATACGACCAATAAGAATTTTCCGGATCATGTCATCAAGGCCGGAGCAACCGTATATCAGGGAGGTGTGAACCTTAGCTTCGGACCGGAATATGTCAACCTGAATCTTTCCGGAGTATATCCCAACCATACGGAAGTGGAAGTAGTAAAACTCTTTAAGGGACGTTTCATTAACGAAATCGACATTAAAGAACGACGGAAAGTAATTGTGCTCCACAAAAGACTGCCGAAATCCTGTTCGACAAATCACATACCGATCCCATCGGACAATTCGTGAATGCGGGCAATGTTGTCTATCAGGTAGTAGGACTGTACAATGACAAAGGTGACAGCGGAGACAGCGACGCTTATCTTCCGTTCACAACCCTGCAAACGATTTATAATAAAGGAGACAAACTGAATAACCTGGTCATGACTACCAAAAATCTGGAAACAGTAGAGTCTAACGAGGAATTCGAAGCCCACTACCGTAAAGTGATCGGCGCCAACCATCGGTTTGACCCAACGGATCACAGTGCTATCTGGATATGGAACCGGTTTACCAACTATCTGCAACAGCAGAAAGGATCGGCGATGCTTCGTATTGCCATTTGGGTGATTGGCATTTTCACCTTATTAAGCGGAATTGTCGGAGTTTCGAACATTATGCTGATTACCGTTAAAAGAGCGTACCCGAGAATTTGGCATCCGCAAAGCGCTGGGAGCCAAACCGCTTTCTATCCTTTGGCTGATTATCGTAGAGAGCGTCACGATTACCACCATATTCGGATATATAGGTATGGTTGCAGGCATCGGAGCCACCGAATGGATGAACAATGCCTTCGGAAACCAGACTATGGATAACGGTATATGGTCGAAACGGTATTCCTGAATCCAACGGTTGACATAGGAATTGCCATCCAAGCTACACTCACATTAGTAATAGCCGGAACATTAGCCGGATTGTTCCTGCCCGCAAGGCAGTCAGCATCCGGCCGATCGAAGCACTTAGAGCCGATTAAAGATTATGAGAATAGACATAGATACTTGTGAGGAAATCCTCATCACCATCACAAGAAATAAAAACAAGAAGCCTGCTGACGGCATTCGGTGTATTCTGGGGAATCTTCATGCTCGTGGCGCTTATCGGCGGCGGACGGGATTGCAGGATATGATGCAAAAGAACTTTGAGGGATTTGCCACCAACTCCGGCTTCCTTGCCGCCCAAAAACGGGAGAAGCTTACAAAGGATTTCGTAAAGGACGCTGGTGGGATCTGGAAGCCATCGACATCGAACGCCTCCGCTCGCAGGTAAAGGATGTGGAAGTCATCACCCTTCCGTTGCCCGTTGGGGATCCAACGCTATTTATGGAGACAAGAAATATGATTGTAGCGTGAAAGGATTATATCCCGACTATCTCCATATCGAATCACAGGAAATGGCATACGGGCGTTTTATCAACGACGTAGATATCCGTGAAGCGCGTAAGGTCTGCGTTATTGGCAAGCGTGTTTACGAAAGCCCTGTTCAAACCGGGAGAAGACCCGTGTGGCAAATATGTAAGAGTAGATGGCATTTATTATCAAGTGATTGGCATGTCTTCTTCCGAAGGGGACATGAATATACAGGGCCGTGCCTCCGAGGCTGTTACCCTTCCATTCACCACCATGCAGCAGACTTATAATCTGGGCGGACAAATTGATGTAATCTGCTTCACCGTCAAACGGGGAGTAAAGGTTTCCGATGTACAACCCCAAATGGAAGAAATCATCAAGGCAGCACACTATATTGCCCTCCTAATGACAAGCAGGCGCTTATGTATCTGAACGCTGAAGCAATGTTTTCCATGGTGGACAACTTATTCACCGGTATCCATATTCTGATCTGGATGGTAGGATTGGGAACTTTGCTGGCAGGTGCCATCGGAGTATCCAATATTATGATGGTGACCGTTAAAGAACGCACTACAGAAATCGGCATACGCCGTGCCATCGGTGCACGCCCCAAAGACATCCTGCAGCAAATCTTATTCGAAAGCATGGTTTTGACAACCATCGCCGGTATGTTCGGAATTTCTTTTGCCGTCATGGTGTTGCAACTTGTAGAGATGGGGAGCGAACTCCGACGGAGGAGATGCCCATTTCCAGGTCAGCTTCGACTAGCAGTCGGAACCTGCGCCCTGCTGATCGCATTAGGTATGTTGGCAGGACTGGCACCTGCTTACCGTGCAATGGCTATCAAACCGATTGAAGCGATCAGAGATGAGTAGAAGTGGAGAGTTGAGAAGGGAGAGTTGAGAGTTAAATGAAGAATTAAAAAAATTAAACATATATATTCAAGATGAAAAAGTATCTGAAAATCACATTATTGGTAGTCATTGCTATCATTCTTGTCGGAACATTCGTATTCCTTTATCAGAAATCCAAGCCTAAAGTGATCGTATATGAAAACACTGGCAGCAGAAGTCACGGACCTTGAAAAGACTACAGTAGCCACCGGAAAGGTAGAGCCGAGAGATGAAATTTTAATCAAGCCTCAGATTTCCGGTATTGTAGACGAGGTATTCAAAGAAGCGGACAGAGCGTAAAAAAAGGGGAAGTGATCGCGAAAGTAAAAGTAATCCCTGAACTCGGACAACTGAATTCTGCAGAAAGCCGTGTGCGCCTGGCAGATCAATGCAAAGCAGGCCGAAACAGACTTTACCCGTATCAAGAAGTTATATGAAGATCAGCTTATCAGTCGTGAAGATTACGAAAAAGGAGAAGTAGCGGTAAAGCAGGCACGGAAGAGAATCAGACTGCCAAAGATAATCTGGAAATTATAAAAAAAAGAAGGAATCACTAAAAACAGTGCTTCATTCAGTAGCACCATGATCCGCTCTACTATTGACGGATTAATTCTGGACGTACCAGTGAAAGCCGGTAACCTGCAATCATGAGTAATACATTCAACGACGGTACTACCATTGCTACGGTAGCAAACATGAACGATCTGATTTTCAGGGGAAATATTGACGAAACCGAAGTGGGTCGCATCCATGAGGGAATGCCGATTAAACTGACGATCGGAGCTTTTTACAGAATCTGACTTTTGATGCTATTCTCGAATATATTTCACCGAAAGGAGTAGAAACCAACGGAGCCAATCAATTTGAAATCAAAGCTGCTATCACAGTTCCGGATACCGTGCAGATTCGTTCCGGCTATTCTGCCAATGCAGAGATTGTGTATTCCAGCGTGCCAGCAAAGTGCTGGCAGTGCCCGAAAGTACGATTGAGTTCAGCGGTGACTCTACATTTGTGTATATCATGACGGACTCCGTACCACAACAGAAATTCGAACGTACACAGGTGACTACCGGAATGAGTGATGGTATCAAGATTGAGATAAAAAAAGGTGTAACCGCTCAGACCAAATTACGCGGTGCTGAGAAAAAAGATAAATAACTGACATCCAATGAAAGTAATCAATAAAATGATGGCAATCATCCTGTTGAGCGGAACCGGTATCGGTTCTGTTCAAGCACGTGATACCACCCGCAGACATGGACTTTACGGCAATGCATCGACTATGCCATCGAGCATAACATCGACATCCGCCAGACAGCCAATGAAGCCGAACAAAATAAGATTAGTGTAAACACCGCTAAATGGGCACGTCTGCCGAACTTAAATGGTGGTATCAGCCGTGGGTGGAGCTGGGGACGTACAGCTTCTCCGAAAGATAATTCATATAGTGATACTAACAGTTCCAGTACGGGAGTGAACTTAAGTACTAATGTACTCTCTTCACAGGTTTACAATTATCCAATCAATATTCCCTTGCCAAGCTCAATTTACAGGCTGCTATCGAGGACCTGAATAAAGCCAAAGAGGATATTGCAATCAATGTTACCTCTGCCTATCTGCAAGTGCGTTTTTCAATCTGAATTGAACAAGGTAGCACAAAATCAGGTTGAGTTAAGCAAAGATCAGCTGAAACGTATCAAAGGACTGCATGATGTCGGCAAGGCTTCACCGGCGGAGGGTAGCTGAAGCGCAGGCACGTAGCACAGGATGAGATGACAGCCGTACAGGCAGACAATACATATAAATTGTCACTATTAAGTCTCAGCCAGTTATTAGAACTGCCTACACCGGAAGGGTTCGTTCTTGAGAACCCAAAAGAAGAACTGAAATTTGAACCACTAACAGCTCCGGATGACATTTATATCCAGGCGATTGCCTATAAGCCCGGCATCAAGGCAGCAGAATATCGCTTACAAGGTAGTTTAAAAACATTCGTATCGCTCAAAGTGAATTCTACCCCCCTTTCTTTTCAGTGCAGGGCTAGGGAAGCAGCTACTATACACTCAACGGTGAAGCAGAATCGGTTTTGCCCGTCAATTAAAAAAAAAAAAAATAACCTGAGCAAATCTATTTTTTTCAACCTGAGCGTTCCGATCTTTCAACCGTTTTAGCACTCGTAATCGGGTACGCACTGCCCGCCTACAACAAAAACCTTTGCTTTGCAACTGGACAAACCTCAAGAAAGTTCTTTATAAAAGAAATCCAGCAAACTGGTATAATGCAGTAGCTGCAGAAAGTAAATATAACTCCAGCGAAGTTGCGGTGAAAGCCAACGAAGAATCTTTTCGGTTGATGAGCGAAAAATTCAATAACGGTAAAGCTACTTTTTGTGGAATACAATGAAGCGAAACTAAACCTGACCAAAGCACTGTCGGATAAACTGCAAGCTAAATACGATTATCTATTCCGTACTAAAATACTGGATTTCTATCAAAGGAGAAATCATAGAATAGAACAGATTTCCAGCTATTTATCAAAAGCCTTAAAAATAGAATACATCGGAAACGTATTCTATTTTTTAAGGCTTTACTCATGTTTTCAAACTCCCCAAAAGCAACTTGTTATTTATGTAAGAGATTTCTAAAACATATCCACCGGTTCATCCGTTACTATAGAAAGAACCAACAGTTATGAAACATATAATCATCGCAGTGATTCTAACAATTAGTAATGTATTTTTAGGAATTGCAAAAAAACCAATGAAAAGTCAAGCGGAAATTTATTTTGCAGGAGGATGTTTTTGGGGAACCGAACACTTCCTGAAACAAATCAGAGGAGTAGAAAGTACTCAGGTGGGATATGCCAACAGCACCGTTGCCAATCCCAGTTATGAACAGGTGTGTTCGGGCAAGACAAATGCTGCCGAAACAGTGAAGGTTGTTTATGATCCGGAAGAAGTAAATCTGAGTTTATTGCTCAACCTCTATTTTCAGACAATCGATCCGACCAGCCTCAACCGACAGGGGGAACGATCGTGGTACCACAGTACAGAACCGGTATATATTATATCAATAAAGCCGATCTCCCCACCATCAATCAGGCGATCCAGGCATTAGCCACTCAATACAACAAACCGATTGCCGTTGAAGTGGAACCGTTGACAAACTTTTATCCGGCAGAAGTCTATCATCAGGATTATCTGGATAAGAATCCGGGCGGATATTGCCATATCAATCCGGCTTTATTTGAAATGGCACGAAAAGCGAATGCTCCCAAGCCCCCAACTTATCAAAAAACCGGATGATGCCACTCTCCGTAAGAAATTATCTGCCGAACAGTATGCAGTGACTCAGAAAAATGCCACAGAGCCGGCTTTCCATAACGAGTTCTGGAATGAACACCGCCCCGGCATTTATGTAGATATCACCACCGGAGAACCGTTGTTTGTTTCCACAGACAAATTTGATTCCGGTTGTGGATGGCCCAGTTTTTCAAACCGATTCAGAAAGAGCTGATCGCAGAGAAGAAAGATACTACTCACGGAATGATACGGACAGAAGTACGCAGCAAGACAGGAGATGCGCATTTAGGACATGTATTTACAGACGGGCCAAAGGACAAAGGCGGATTGCGGTATTGTATCAATAGTGCTTCGCTGCGTTTTATCGAAAAAAAAAATGAAAGAAGAAGGATATGGAGAATATCTGCCGCTCATTAAATAGAACAATCTAGTAAACAGCACCGGTTTCAGACAGATACAATAAAAACGGCGGATTCCCTCGTTTGGGTAATCCACCGTTTTCGTTTGTTAAAACCTTAAGAGAGAAAGAGAATTTCACAATCCCCGGTATTGTTATCTTCCGGCAAGTAGCAAGTCTGCTTCATCTGTCACCGGAGTCTGTATATTCATAGCCCAGTTGCCGGCTGATTCTTCAATCCATTTATAGTCATTCCACTTGTAGTTCATATACGCGATCGGCATATTAGCATCATTCAGTTCATAAACACTCTTTTTCTACAGAATCATCATAAGCTCTGTGAGAATTATTCCAACGTGCATATACTAATGTGATTTCATTAGAAGAATAAGTATAATCGATCTTGAAATACGGAATCCATTTTTCAGTGGATGAATCCCACTTGAAAGCTTCTTTAGCTGCTACTCTCTTCTGATCGTCATAAGTAAAATCATATTTCATGTGACGATAGAGAGAACCATCCAGTCTGTAAATCACCTTCGAAACAACAAGATCATCTACTTTTTCTTCATTAGTAATGAAGTTATTGTCCTGTGCTTTCAACTCTGTATTGGCGATACCGGCAACTACCATAGCAACTAAAACGATCATTCTGAATAATACTGTAGTCTTCATAATTGTATATTTTTTATTTGTTCAACTTATTCTTTTTTTGTTCTTCTGTTTATTAGACGGAACGTCTATATGGAATGGTTGCAACTATCTGAACTTTTTTCATTTCTTTTGTTGCCCGCCTTCGAATATATAAATGCAATGGGCATGCCAAAAAGATAAATACTTAATAGTCAGCGGAAAGAATAAAAAATGAGATGTACGAAAAATGAACAGTTGTACGCTCATAAGCGGACACACTAATGAAAAAAAAAAGACTGCTTATATCTTGTTGAACAGAATATTATCTACCTTTGCAGCCAATAACTTATTAAAGGCAAAAGATGAAAAAAGAACAGCAAAAAAAAGTATTTCTTCTTCTATCAATCGGAGGAGGCTTGTTTATCTGCCTTATCAGTATCTATTTGAGCCGCAATATGCTTCTGCAAAAGCATAACTAACAAGCGTACGACTCATATCGAACAAACATACGGACTGCAAATTCATTATCAGAATCTACAGATGAAGGGATGTAGCGAAATTACTCTGCAAGGGCTTTCCATCGTTCCCGACCAACGGGATACCCTTCTTACACTACAATCTGTCAATGTCAGACTGAATTTTTGGAAACTGCTGAAAGGAAATATTGAAGTCCGCAACGTCCACATGAATGGACTGGCAATCGCTTTTATCAAACGGGACAGTGCAGCCAACTATGATTTTCTATTCTCCGGACACCACCCGGAAGCAACTACAGAGCCGGTCATAGAAACCAATTACGCCCATCGCATCAACCGAATATTAAACTTAATATATGGTTTCTTCCCCGAAAACGGTCAACTGACTCAACTTAATATAACCGAACGGAAAGACAGCAATTTCGTAACAGTCAATATCCCCACCTTTACAATCGAAAACAATCGCTTTCAGTCCACCCTCAAGATAAAAAGAAGATACGCTGACTCAACAATGGAAAGCAGCAGGAGAGTTGAACAGAAAGGTACATACCCTGCAGGCAGAACTGTTTTTGCCACAGAGCAAAGAAAGTTTCACTACCGTATATCAACCGCCGTTTTGGAGCAGAAGTTACTTTCGATACCTTATATTATAGTATGACTAAAGAAAATCGTACCGAAAACCAACTGCAACTTGACGGTACGGCGAAAGTAAGCGGACTTGATGTATTTCACAAAGCACTCTCTCCCGAAGTGATCCATCTGGATCGCGGACAACTCACGTATCAGATGAATATCGGCAAGCAAACGCTGGAACTGGACAGTACGACGACGGTATTATTCAACCAAATAAAATTTCATCCTTATCTGCGGGCAGAAAAGAATGAAAATCAATGGCACTTCACTGCTGCCACAGATAAATCATGGTTTCCGGCCGACGAACTATTCAGTTCTTTGCCCAAAGGCTTATTCAGCAATCTGGAAGGTATAAAAAACAAGTGGTGAGCTGGCTTATCATTTTCTGTTAGATATCGATTTTGCCCGACTAGACAGCCTTAAGTTTGAGTCCGAATTGAAAGAAAAAGATTTTCGGATAATAGAATATGGTGCAACATCTCTTTCAAAAATGAGTGAAGAGTTTGTCTATACCGCCTATGAAAACGGAATACCGGTCAAAACATTTCCTGTCGGACCTTCATGGGAACATTTTACTCCTTTGGACAGCATTTCTCCATTGCTGCGGATGTCTGTCATGCAAAGTGAGGACGGAGCATTTTTTTCTACCACAAGGGCTTTTTGCCTGATGCGATGCGTGAAGCTTTGATTTATGACCTGCAAGTCGAACGTTTCGCCAGAGGAGGCAGCACAATTACCATGCAGCTGGTAAAAAACGTATTTCTCAACCGGAACAAGAACTTTGCCCGCAAATTGGAAGAAGCGCTCATCGTATGGCTGATAGAGACAGAAAGGCTGACTTCTAAAGAACGTATGTATGAAGTTTATCTGAACATAGCCGAATGGGGACCGCTGGTTTATGGTATTCAGGAAGCCTCTGCCTATTATTTCGGCAAACGCCCTTCGCAACTCACGACCGAAGAAAAGTATTTTTCTAGCTTCTATTATCCCGAAGCCCTAAACACTTCCGCAGTTCCTTTGCGGAAAACGGACGGTTAAAAAGAATATGGAAGGCTATTATAAGCTGATTGCCGGACGCCTCGCCAAGAAAGGGTTAATAAAGTGAAATCGAGGCGGATAGTATCCGCCCCGAGTTACGGGCGACGCCCTGAATAGTCTAGTCGGCGAAACGCCGGAGTCCAGTTCTCCCTGCCGCTGCGGAGCAATAAGTTATTAATAAAGGAATAGGTTTTATCTTCTTGAGCTGCTTCCTCTTTCTGAAGAACGGAAGAAGAACCTCGGTTGCTGTTTGCTTCTCGAACTTTCTGAAGATGAGCTTCTTTCTGTTGATCTGCCGGATACGTTCCCTCTGCTGGAACTACTGCCGGAATTGCTGTTCCTACCGGAGCTGCTGCCACGGTTTGTGCTCGTACCACTACTTGTCGGACGGCGACTGGAATTCGAAGACCCTGAATTCGTTTCCGGACGACGATTAGAATTCGGAGTACTTGTACTCGTTCCCGGACGACTTCCTGAATGACGATCTCCTTCACCTCTGTTGTGGCCTCTGCCCGGAGTTACTTCCTTGTTCGGTTTATCATTTCTGCCCGGAGTGGACGGTCTCCCTTTGAATAGACGGTCGTTCATTGACCGAAGGTCTTTCAGAGTTGGAAGGTCTTCCGGAAGTGGACGGCCTGCCCGATGTAGATGGTCTGCCTGAAGTGGACGGTCTATGGTCCGTTTCAGGACGAGGACGGAAAGTATTTCCCGGACGTCCTGATGTATTAGGCCGTGACGTTGTTCCCGGACGTGTCCCGAAGTACCCGGTCGGGTAGGTGCATTATGCGGACGAACGGAAGTGTTCCGGACGGAAACGTACAGAACCGAAGTCTGAACGACGATAAGAATGGAATACCCGCTGATCTCTTACCCGATATGGCGTAGGATAGTGCACAAGATTATTATATCTTCCCCGATAATAACTCACATGATGAATATGCGGACGATAATGTGCACCACAGTAAGTCCGATAATGATAAGGTACACCAAAATAGAATAAACTACGATTTGGATAATTGATATAAATCCGGAAATTCCATCTTCCTCCGGTGACATAAATCGGACGATAGAAATACTCAGCTCCCAGGAATCTGCGGTATTGCGCATCGCTCAACACCCAACGAAGATCATCGTTGCGAATATCCAGCGCTTCATAGTAATCATCCAATGCCCACTCATCACCCCGTACTACATAATCCATAATATTACGAAGCGAATAAATGAAATCATAGTTAATCTCATACACGTCATTATATTGCTTGGGATTATTCAGGTCCAGTTCGTATGCCATCTTATCAGTAAGGAAACGTGTCTCCTTACGTACCTTGCTGGTACTCATTCCCGCCATTACAGTGGTACTGGCAGTCACGACTAACAATATAAATAGAATTCTTTTTTCATGGTTTCATTCTTTTTTTTTAGTTACGTCCGCTATCGTAGATTCCGCAAACTCCCTCATCTCTCTTTTTGTCCATCTCAAAAGTGAAAACATCCGTCAGTATGGAGAAGTTCTTCTTATCTGCGATTTTCGGATAAAGTTTCTTTATCATATTCTTTTATCTGTCTGAAAAGTACACATATCCACCAATTTACGGCATTGGGCACAAGTGAATCCCGAAGGAGGTACAACTTCATCCAGCATCCTGGTACGGTCAGACTCAAAAGATTTACCTCTATACTCATTGAAGAAACGGTCAAAATCGGCTGAACTCATAGCTCTGGGCCGTACATATCCTACGTCTCCCGGTCGTTGGTCACCGTGGTAAGCCTGGATATATTCCTTCATCTTGTCACGGTCAAAAGACGAAAAGAGCTTATTGACGACCGAAGCAAAATTTTCTTTATCCACAATTTGCGGATACATACGTTTCATCACAGTCATCTGGGCATCCGAACCACTTATCTGATCAATGATCTTTCCGCACTGGGCAGAAGTAAAATTGCAATCCAACAAAACGTCATCTATATATTTAATCTGCTCATCAGACATGATCACCATCCGGAAATCACTAAGAAAACGATCAAACTCATCACGCATCATAAGTGTTCTGCGACCGGGACTTTCTTCAACCGAAGGTGTATTGGTTACAACAACGGAAGGAGACATCACAACCGGAGACACAGAACGACTTCTCCCATAACCTTTGAATGTATCCATACCGACCACTTCTTTATTAATAAACTGAACAGTTATGGTCATAGGTTCCGAAGTCAGCACTGGTGTTCCATTATCACGGTGAAATTCCCACTCCTCCATATCCCTATTAAAACGTCTATAATCAGGTCTACCCAAAACTTTTTCAACACTTTGTTGGGGCATTCCCTGATGTATTCCCATCACTTGTTTGGTAGATACATAACTAGTAAAGCAGCTACCGAGTATTACCCACAACGCGAAAAACAGGATTATATGTATATTTTTCATAACCGTATCGTTTTTAGTGAACTAATGTATGATCAGCGTCCTTCGTATTCCTTGATGAAGTCGTTCATTTTGGTCTTGTTACTGGAGAATGTAAAAGTACCGATCACTGTAAAAGAAAGCCTCTTTATCTACAATATTAGGATACATCATTTTCATAATCTTCAGCCGTTCATTATCAAAGGTATAGAACTTCACCAGTTGAAGACACTGCTCCGATGTAAAATCAGAGTTCGCCAATGCAGTTGTAATCAACCCCATACGATCTTTTTCAAAAAGGCTCATTCTTCACACTATCAAAGAACTTCTTGAAAAGTTGGTCATTCATCGCACTCTGTCGTAGCGGTTATAGTCCGGACGGTGTCCACCCTGACCGGTTCCCGGTCTTCCGGGTCTGCCCGGACGGATATCTCCACGTTCCTCTACAATAATATCTTTTACTTCGTTTCCGTTAAAGTAAACGCGGTCATTATACAACCGTTCTCCTTTCCATACACGTTCTCCCGGGCGAGTCGGGCGGGAAGCGTACACTTCAATGGTATAATTTCCCGGTTTCAGATTGGCAACGAAACAAGTAGTAGTAGGATAACACATCTGCCTTCCGCCAAAATAAACAAGAATCGGAGTATCTCCGCCATCAATTCGGATTCCGCTGACAGACTGCGCTTTTAAAGAAAGGGCAGCGAGCAAAATACAGAAACTTATTATTATCTTACGCATAGCTTATCTGTTTTTAAAATTATTATCTTTAACTGATATCACAAAAATAGGGTGAGAAAACTCCCCACCCCAATGATTTCTCTATTCCTGCATAGGGGATTTCCCTATTCTGTTTAGGATTCTGCCAAAGTGATGCCGTTCTCATGCAAAGAAATCAATCGTTTCTTATACAAGTCACCTACACCTTTCTTAAAAGTTTTCTTGCTGACACCAAAGGTATCGTAGATATCCTCCGCAGGACTTTTATCGTTCAGATTGATCCGTCCGCCATGTTCCCGAATATACTCCAACAGTGTCTTCGAGAAATCATCGACTTTCTCAAATCCCGGTTTCTGAAGTATCAGGTCCACCTTTCCATCTTCGCGTACCTGTTTCACAAAAGCTTTCATCTCCATTCCTGTTTCCAACGGACAGAATATTTCATTTTCATACAGCAATCCGCTATACTTATTGTCTATAATCGCTTTGAAACCCAAGTCCGTCTTCTGCCAGATCAGGATATCCACTTCCGCACCCGGAGTATAATCGGGCATATCTTTCGACAGGTAGCGTTCTACCTTCGCCGAAGCTACGATACGATAACTTTCCTCATCCACATGAGCATGGACCCCACGTAGGATCTTCCCACCTGCATTTTCATCTTCTGCTCACTGAAGGGTACAAATAAGTCTTTCTTTCATCAATCCCCAGTTGAGGAATGCCCCGAACTGGTTCACCCAAGAGACTTCGAGACAGGCGAACTGCCCTACCTGCACCAACGGAGTCAGTGTAGTGGCAATCAGTCTTTCGTCAATATCCAGATAAAGAAATACATTCAACATATCCCCTACCTTACAGTCTTCGGGTACATAACGGGTGGGCAGCAGGATTTCACCTTCATCTCCTCCGTCGAGATATAAACCGAAATCGACTTCCTTTACCACTTCGAGCTGGTTGAATTTTCCTAATTCGATACTCATACTTTTATCTATTTATTATATAACGAACAAAGATAAGAAATAAAAACGAGACTAAAAGCAGAGCTCAGAAAGAAGGTTGTAAAAGAGCGATTTATGCGATAATCAGAGAAAAGTGGAGTCAGGCATTTTCGTTGAAGAGGCTAAGGTTGTTCGAACTCTTAACGAACAAACATGACCAAGCTGCAAGCGGTTCTGATAAAAATCGTACTGTCGTACTCTATCCAAAGAGTATTTTACCAGAAATCTTATATGTTCTAAGCCTTGCACAACCTTTGCCCTGCAACGTAAACTACCGCCTCATAAAGACACACATAATTCTGTAAAAACAAGCATCCTGTGAAACGAATTGGCATATCATGGTTGTTATTTTGCGAACATAACAGTCTGCGATATATCTTATCGATTTATTTCTTGATTCAAATAGTTTTTGTAATTTTGTAAATGAACTAAAGAAACAGCAAAAAAAGAAATAGATTATTTAAAGACATATAGCATAACTTGCGGACTATTATTTGATTCGGTTAAATCTGGTAAATTAAACAAGGAATCTAAAATATTGGTCGAAGCAGGTTTGTACCCTCTAAGGGCGCAGACTGTTTTACCTATTTTGATTCCGGGCTTACCAGAGCCTAACCGAAAAATAGAGAAAAGATAGTGTTGCGTCCTTTTTTTTTTTTTTAGGCAACCGGAACATCGATAATCCGATAAATATCGGTTAATTAAATTAATCAACTATGACAAAACAAATTAAAGTAATTCTGAAAATAGTTAGAAATGGAAATGGAGTAGTAATTACTCCGGAAATGGAAATTATACGAAAGGTGATTTTTATGTTGAATTATTAAAGTAGGATATTATGAAAACATTTATATCGTGGATTATTGCCAATTTTGAAGGAGTTATATTTTGCATTATTTTTTTCGATAATAGCTATATTTCTATTTAGTAATCCACCAATAAAAAGACGATGGAACAATAATCTCACACAAAGGGGCTACTTGAGCTTCTAATACTATCTGCAGTTTTTATTGGAGGATTAACCTTACAAACGAAAAATGCTGGTGTAGGAATAATAAAATATTTGCTGATAGTAGCCTTTCTCATTTGGAGACCTGGCTTAGATGATTCACTAATACAAAATTTCCTAAGAAGTTGGACTTTCCTCTGGATATTATTTATTGGAAGTAGTGTAATTGGACTTATATCTGCAATCTACGCATTCTTAAACTTTGATGATGTTGTTTCTCTCCGAATGCTATATCGTAACAGCTGTGTATCTTTATTTGAAGCAAACTGGCTATATACCATTGATCGATTTGCAGGTCTTTCACTCTCAATATTTTTTAAATATAGGTTGGTTTATTATGATATTAAAACTATAGCGTCATGAACAATATTTTAGACAAATCATTAGATTCTCAATTTGATAAAATTGAAAATCTTACGTGGTTCCCTTTGGGTGGGGAAAGGTTATAAATGTGCTAAACGAAAACTCTTAGTAGTTGGTGAATCTCACTATCTCAATGAAGATAGTGATGAAAATAATGAGAAAAGGAGAGAATTACTTATAAGAGATAAAGAACACACTAGAAATTGCTTATATGAGGTATTAATTAATAAATCTTGGTCTAGCAAAACATATTCTAATATAATGGAGGCCTTGTGTGACAGGGGTATTCTATCAGATAACAAAACTGCATTATCGGAAATCGCATACTATAATTTCATCCAAAGGCAAATGGATTATTCAAAAGATACTAAAGAACGTCCCAATATTGATGACTATAAAATTGCTTGGAAATGTTTTCTGCACATAATTGACATATTACAACCTACAGACTGCATTTTTGTTGGAGTTGAGTCAGTGACTTTATTTGAAGAAATGATGGATAAATATGGAGTTCAGTATACTGGCATTGATGTACTGGAAAAACTCAATGACGCTTATCCTAAGAAAACCTCGATTAGATTGGACTCAAAAAAAATAATATCAATATTATATTCATCAAACATTCTTCTTGCTATTTTAGTCCCGGCAAGTGGTATGATTTCTTGAAACAACAAATACCGGAAGCTATAGAATGGCTAAATCGGGTTTAGAAAATATAATTATAACTACGGCATATCCCCTTTATAAAAAGAGGCTGCCGTAGTTTGGGTACAAAACTCCATTCTCTCTGATAATTACTCCTGCTGTCGTGAGAAATGCGGACTGATAAATGATAAGGGAGAGTTTATTATACCTCCGATATATGACAATATAAAATATAACGGAGGAGCAAATATAGCTGTCAATATTGGATTTGAAGAGCATAAATCATATGAAGAGTCTGGAAAATGGCGCGTGATCGACTTGAATAATAATATTCTGATCCCACTAAAATATTCGGAAAATTATCTGTGGGAGAATGGTCTGAATGCTGTAGAATTTCTAAAAAAATGGGGAGTTATTGATATATCCGAAAAGATAATTATTCCATTCGAATATGATTGGATTTCGTGGTCAGATCAATATGGATGGATTCAAGCTCTCCTTCAAGGGAAATATGGGAGCATTACCATTGAAGGAGAAATAATGATCCCATTTATATATGATGAAATGCTATGCTGTGGAGATGCCCAATTAATTCCGGTAAAACACGGGAATCAAGCTTATTATATAGATAGGAATGGACATAGAGTTCTACTATAGTTTAAAAATAGATACAATTACTAATCTTATTTTTTTATGGCAAAAGGCTTATTTGACAGATATATTTGGTTGATAGACACAATTTATCGTGCTGGAAAAATTACATTTGAAGAAATTAATAAGCGCTGGTTACGCACCGAAATGAGTAACGGAGAAGAAATTCCATTACGAACATTCCATAACCACCGGAAAGCGATTGAAACAATGTTTGATATCAATATTGAATGTAACAAACGATCTGGTTACTATTATTACATAGAAAATGCCGATGATATTGATAAAGACAAGATAAAAAAATGGTTACTTAACACCTTTACCATAAACAACTTAGCTAACGAAAGCCATCGTCTTAAACAAAAGAATCTTGTTTGAGGATATCCCCTCCGGAAAACAATATTTATCCTCAATTATTGAAGCAATGCTGGAAAACCGGATTATTGAGATTACTTATCAGAGTTATTGGAAAGAAGAAGCTAATACATTTACAATTGAACCATTCTGTGTGAAAGTGTTCAAACAACGCTGGTATATCATAGCCCGCAGTCCTTATTATGATACTATAATGATTTATGCGCTCGATCGTATTCAGAACTTACAAGTTACGGATATAACGTTTAATTATCCATCAGATTTTGATCCACAAAGTTATTTTGAGTTTAGTTTCGGTATTGTCGTAGATGAAATTTGTAACATTGATAAAATCCGAATTAAAGTATATGGCAAAAAATGTCAATATATTAAAGCTTTGCCCTTGCATCACTCGCAAAGTGAAGTTGAAACGACCAAAAGCTATTCCATTTTTGAGTATTTATTAAAGCCGACCTATGATTTTTGCCAAGAACTATTATCGCATGGTGATGAAATAGAGGTATTGTCTCCAACATCACTCAAAGAACAAATTAAAGAGATTGTAAAAAATATGAGTAGATACTATAATTGAATAGTATTTTTGCCTATTCTATATTCGTACAAAGTTGTTTGATGAAATGCACAGAAGTTCAGCACAATTACATTGTCGCCAAATCATTTCCAGCAACTTTCCATATCTCTACTTGGTGGTGTCATTCATATTGATACAGGAAAGTTTCTTATCCTCTGCAAAGATAATCTATTTTAGGCACATCCCTTTCACCAAAGGGATATAACTTTTTGTTATCAAACAAAACTATTTTCAATGAACAATCATCCGATTAAGTCGTTATCTTTGTAGCGGTAATAAGCAAGAACAGATTATTCATCTTTAAACATATATAATTATGGAATTTTTAACCAACGAGAAACTTACGATTGTAGGAGCAGCCGGAATGATCGGCTCCAATATGGCTCAAACAGCTATGATGATGAAACTCACTCCGAATATTTGTCTATATGATCCTTTCGCACCCGCTCTGGAAGGCGTGGCAGAAGAATTATATCACTGCGGTTTCGAAGGCGTGAATCTGACTTATACTTCCGATATTAAAGAAGCATTGACAGGAGCCTCTTATATCGTATCTTCCGGTGGTGCAGCCCGCAAAGCAGGCATGACCCGTGAAGACTTGTTGAAAGGAAATGCTGAAATTGCCGCTCAGTTCGGTAAAGATGTCCGCCAATACTGTCCGAATGTAAAACATATCGTTGTCATCTTTAACCCTGCTGATATCACAGGATTGATCACACTGCTATATTCCGGTCTGAAACCATCCCAGGTTTCTACACTGGCAGCACTGGACAGCACCCGTCTGCAGAATGAACTGGTGAAATATTTCCATATTCCCGCTTCCGACATTCAAAACTGCCGTACGTATGGCGGACATGGAGAACAGATGGCCGTATTCGCCTCAACTACCAAAGTAAAAGGCGAACCGCTGACTGATTTCATCGGCACTACCCGTCTTCCGCTGACAGAATGGGAAGCATTAAAAGTACGTGTCATACAGGGTGGCAAACATATCATCGATCTTCGTGGCCGTTCTTCTTTCCAAAGCCCGGCTTATCTTTCTATCGAAATGATTGCCGCTGCTATGGGTGGACAACCGTTCCGCTGGCCTGCCGGAACGTATGTTTCTAACAGTAAGTTCGACCATATCATGATGGCTATGGAAACTTCCATTACGAAAGATGGCGTTACTTACAAAGAAGTGGCCGGATCTCCTTCCGAACAGGAAGAACTGGAAAAGAGCTACGAACATCTGTGCAAACTTCGCGATGAAGTGATTGAAATGGGGATCATCCTGGCAATCAAAGACTGGCATTCTCTGAATCCCAATATTGACTAACCAGTATCATTAATATAATAAACACCGGAACTCAACGATATTTTTCCGTTCGAGTTCCGGTGTTTTTTTTTACCATTACTGCTTGTCTGCAATTAATCCTACACTTTTGAGCACTCCGCACACACTCCCTTTACTACATAATTCACACTATGCAAAGTGAATCCTTTCGGTAAGTCGATAACCGGAATATGAATCTTTTCCAGACAGAATGTCCGATGGCATTTCTCGCAATAAAAATGTGAATGCAAGTCTTTCAGGACACAGTTGCAGGAATCATCGCAAACGGCATACTTCCACGAACCGCTTCCGTCGTCTATGCTATGTATCAGATGATGAGACAAAAAAAGCGTGATTGTATGGGATATAGTCGATTTATCAACCGTATCCAGCAACGTTTCAAGATCAAGCTGAGACACGGCACGCCCCGCTTCCATCATACTTTTCAATATGAGAAGTCTGATAGCCGTCGGCTTGATGTCTTTTTGCCAACTTATCCAGATAAACTTTTTCTTCCATATTCTTTTATTTTATCATTTTCTGTATCCTTACGGCATTCATGATAGCAATCAGTGCTACACCAACATCGGCGAAAACAGCTTCCCAAAGTGTAGCCAGTCCACCGGCTCCCAAAATCAGTACCAGCAGTTTCACACCGAACGCAAGCGTAATATTCTGCCAGATAATCCGGTGTGTCAGTTTTCCTACCTTTATCGCTTCAGCCACTTTGGAAGGCTGGTCGGTCTGTATCACCACATCAGCCGTTTCAATAGCCGCATCACTGCCTAGTCCGCCCATGGCAATACCTACATTACTTAAAGCCAGTACCGGAGCATCATTCATGCCGTCGCCCACAAAGGCAACCTGGTTCTCCGTATGTTGGCGCAATTCTTCCAAATGCTTCACTTTTCCGTCGGGGAGCAGATCACCATAGGCTTCCGAAATACCCAGCTTCTCTGCAAAGTTACTAACAATACTTTGTTTATCACCGGATAATATCTGAATGTTTTGAATTCCCAATGCTTTCAGGTTCTGGATGGCGATCCTTGCATCCTCTTTCAGACTGTCGGATAATAGCAGATAACCGGCATACTTGTTTTTCCTATCGCACAGATAACGATCGTATCTGTAATGGAAAGAAGTTCGGGTGGATATTCTATCTGAAATTTTGAAAGCAAACGCCCATTACCTGCCAAAACCTGAATTCCATTTACGGCAGCTTCCAGTCCGAGACCTGCATACTCCTTACTGTCGGTTACAGAGGAAAGTTCGATATCCCGCTGTCCGGCATAATTCACCACAGCCTTAGCAATGGGATGTGTACTGCTGCTTTCTACCGAGGCTATCATCCGGATTAATTCTTCTTCGGATACACCGGATTCACAGTTACAAAACTGTACTTCAAACGTACCTTTGGTAAGGGTTCCCGTCTTATCAAACACGACTGTATTAATCTTCGTAACAGCATCCAGATAATTTCCACCTTTAAATAAAATTCCCAACCGGGAAGCTGCCCCGATGCCTCTCGAAGTATCCTAACGGAATACTGACCACCAAAGCGCACGGGCATGAAATCACAAGAAAGACCAAAGCCCCTGTATAGCCAGTCATTAAAAGTAAAAAAGAACTGGGGAGTGATCAAGGAATAAATAAACGGCAGTAAAACAATCAGAACCGCCAGCCCTATCACAATCGGAGTATAAACACGGGCAAATTTACGGATAAACAGTTCTGCCGGTGCTTTGCGTTCGGAGGCATTCTGAACAAGTTCCAGAATACGGGCAAAGAGCACTTTTTATCAAAAGGTCTGATCACCTTGATACGGATTACTTTATCGGTAACAATCATTCCGGCAAGTACTTCCTCACCCATCCGGATACTTCGGGGGACACTCTCGCCTGTCAATGCTGCCGTATTGAAAGCAGCTACCTCATTGAGCATCATTCCATCCAAAGGAACTCTTCCTCCTGTCTTTTATTTCAATTGTTTCTCCTACTTTTTACGTTTTGAGGATTCTCAATAATGACACGTCCATCTCTGACTACTGCCGCTTCTTCCGGACGGACATCCAGCAGAGCTCCGATATTACGCTTCGCCTTATCAACAGCCTTCTCCTGAAACAGTTCTCCGACGGAGTAAAACAACATCACCGCTACTCCCTCCGGATATTCACCGATATAAAACGCTCCAAAGCGTAGCTACAAACATCAGCGTAAACTCACTGAAATAGTCCTTATCCTTCATACTCTCCCAAGCCTCTTTCATAACGGGCAGGCCGACCGGAAGATAAGCCACGACATACCATATCAGAGAGAAATATCCTTCACGGAAGAAAGGTAACTCCAGAGCGTTCATGATGATTCCACTTATCAACGAGGATAAAATGAAAGTCCCACTTTCCAATATTCAGCGAATATTGATTCTTTCTTTTTTCAATATGTTTTTCGGGTGCACATTCGTGTGTATGTGCGCAACAACTACAATGTCCCATAATCATTCTTTTTTTTTTTATCTGCTGCAAAGGTAGCGAATGATTCGTGCAACAAAGTTGCAAAAAAGAAGACGCCACAGCCAATCTCCAAATAAATATCGTTCAAGGGATTGGCATATAAAAGTTTCCTATTTTTTGTATCTAAACAAAAAAAAAAATGGGCACAACCCACATATATAAATGGGAATAAGTAATATAAAACAAATTATATAGCGAATGGAAATCGCTTCAGCCTCTTAAGCCTGAGGACCTGAAACGTTGGAATGATAAATTCAAGTTAGAGTTTAATTATAACTCTAACCACTTGAAGGAAATACACTGACATACGGACAAACAAAACTATTATTAATGTTCGGTGAAACTTCGGGTAATGCCAGCTTGAAAGATTATGAAGAGATGAAAGCTCACAACGTAGGACTGGAAATGATAAAGCAAGAGGCGCAGGACAAAGAACGTCCGCTGACTGAAAGTTTTATTCGCGAGTTGAACCGTACCATCCTTGTGCAGGACTATTGGAAGAACGCCAAAACACCCGACGGACAAGACATCCGTATGCAGATAAAAAGTAGGCGAATATAAATCACGCCCCAATTCCGTACTGACCGCAACGGGGAGAAGTTTTCAGTTATGCTTCGCCCGAAGAAACTCCGGCATTTATGACGAGCTTGGTAGACTGGTACAACCTGGAAGCAGACAAAGGAATAACTGACTCTGTTGAATTGGCGGCGTTGCTTCATTACCGTTATATCCGCATTCATCCCTTCGAAGATGGCAACGGACGCATTGCCCGTTTATTAGTAAACTTTGTGCTGCACTGTTATGGATATCCGATGATCGTTATTCACTCCGAAGATAAATCCAACTATCTGAACATCCTCCATCAATGTGATGTAGAAGCAGGATTAACCCCTTCAGATGGTGCTAATGCCACTTTGAATGATATATTACCATTCGTCAACTATTTGAGCAGTTGCTTGATACGCAGTCTGACACTCGCAATCAAAGCCGCCAAGGGAGAAAGCATAGAGGAAGAAGGTGATTTCGATAAGAAAATAGCGATGTTACAGCGTAGATACTCAGATAAAGCTATCGAAAAAAGCAGTCGTTCCGTAGAACAGAGCAAGAAGTGCTTTTTTTGAATTGGCCGTTTATGTGGAGCAAAAGATCAGTGGACTCCAAAAGCTATTTGACAGAACATTTATATAACCAACACTCCCACTTGGAACATGGCTAGAAAAAAAAATAAATACACCCAATCCTGATGAGCCAATTATCCAGTCACACATTTTATATACTAAGTCAAAAGAGTATAGCTTTGTAGAGGATATCATACGTTTATCCAAGAAATCTCAGGTTGACTACTTTAAGCTAAAATATGATGCAGTAACTTTTCATTTTAATCATTGCCGATATGCAGGCGATAATACTTTTGATTTCCCATTCTGTATTTATATTCAATACTTATCAGATGGATGTGAAATAAGCTGTGACATCACATCCGATTCTGTGAAACTGTCTTATAATCCGGATGTTTTGGCTGAAGAAGGCAAAGAATACATGGATACTGCTTGCAACGAACTACTCAAACTACTTGAAGAAAAAATGAATGATAAGTCACCAGAAAACTAAATCAATAACTCATAATCCACCACATCCAGCCAACGGCCAAACTTTAATTTTTTTTCCTTCTCGAAGCAGGATACTTTGCTTGAATCCGATTCAGCTATGCCGCCAGCGAAACAGTACAAAAAGCCATCGGCACAACGACGCTCCACAAAATAATGGTCGTCTATCGTGGCATGGAGATAGTCGTATGTGAAGAAATCCCCGCTTTTCGTTGAGATTTCAGAATAAACACTTATCTTTGCATACACCTTTCTCCCCGTCAGCGTGACGTGAATGTAGGAGAAAGGTGTTTTTTATAAATATTGGAATATAAACGTATTACTTCTTCGCACATAAAGTTGGCTTACTTTTAAAATCAAGGAGAAGTGATGCAACAGATATTCCATGCTAATTGTTATATAGAATCCCTATATATAAAATTGGCATGGATGTCTGTTGTTTATCACTATTCTTGATAGGGTCTAGCCAACACCTATGTGTGGATAGTGAAACGACAACAGCGTCCGTGCCTTTCCTTTTTTTTTACCCCAACCCCACATCCTTTTTTAAGGAGAGTGCATGGACGCCCAGTCGTTTTTAGAAGACAATCAAAACAACGAAAGCGATATGGATTTAGAAGAAACACTGGCACTTAAAAAGAACCAATCACGAAAAAGCTCATCCGGAATATGGATAAAGCTATCAGGAACGAGATGCTCAAATATGAAGAAGCAGAATTCTACATCCGCTTGCAGAGCGAATGTTTCAACCTCTACCCGATAGTCGTTAAAGCATTGGCACTGCAAATTATAGATAACAAAAGGCGTAGCATCTTCTGCTCCATCGTAAAAGGACACAAGCTAAAACGTCTGGCTGACTTTCACAAGCAAACACCGGAAGAAATAGCAATAGAATTCCGTTCTATCGTATGCGAATTGCGACGCAAGATTAATAACGGAGCGTTTACAGCCAAAGAGTCTGTCAATCTCCGGCTAAAAATGGAACGGGATATATTAGAACATAAAATACGGGATTATGATGAATTATGCCAAAGGTTGCAGTTGAAAAACAAAATATTGCACGACCAACTTGACATGCTTCGGGGATAATCAGAAAAGGCATTCGAAGGACGAACAAGAAATAACACATGAAAAAGAACAGGAAATAATACGGAAAACAAGAAAAGCATTGCTGGAAGAATTGCAGCGAAAGATGGAAATACAGATAGAAGAACAAACCAAAAACCTGCATCACGAATCTTTCGTCATGCGCTGTATGCAATGGCTGAAAAATGCCCTTAGGCTTCCAACCGTCTCTCACTAGAGTTAATAAAACACTTTGTTATTGTCACTTGTCACTTTTAAAGGATAAGCTCCTTATTATTAAGGCAGTAATGGTGATAATAGGTGGTGATAATAAGGTGATAATAGAACTTTTTCTGGTTTCTATTATCACCTGCTTTTTAATAAGAAACAGGATTAACACGCTGATTAACAACTATAAAACAGACTATTCAGAAGCATTATCTGCATGTGTTAAAAACTCCATTTTCAGCGTGAATATGCGTTGTTTATGCCATATATAACTTAATGTATGCCGCCTGCATTAAGCCATAGCATAGTAACCTTAACAAGCTAACAAGGTTTGACTAATATATTTAGTACGTTTCATGTATTCGTTTCACGTGCGTGGACCGTTCGGTTCACGTACATGAACTCCAATAGATCACGTACGTGGACTGATGGACCCATGTACGTGAAATGACTTCTTCTTACTGACAGAATACATTAATCTAACCTACATAATAGCCTAATGAACGGTTCTCCTACTATTAATCCCGGGTGGTTATCTTCCCCTTGTACGGATAAATGTTTGTGTATACTATAAAAAGACAGGAGTTGCCTTAAGCAAACTTAAAGCAACTCCTGTCTTAACTATTTAAAAGTATAACTGATTAAAGTTCCAGTTCTTTCCGATCATTGCGGCTAAATTCCAGCAACCGTTCCCCCGCCTCTTCTTTCGCGTATGTTTTTCTCTACGCAAACTTTACCTTTATAAAGGCTGATTTTTCCGCGTCCGGCACCTACATAGCCGTAGTCGGCATCCGCCATCTCACCGGGACCGTTGACGATACATCCCATGATGCCGATTTTCAAGCCTTTCAGATGTGAGGTAGCCGCCTTGATACGCGCAATTGTCTTTTCCAGATCATAAAGCGTACGACCGCAGCCCGGACAAGAAATATATTCCGTTTTAGAAGTACGGGTGCGTCCTGCCTGCAAGATACCGAAGGCAGTAGCATCTACTACCGCATGACTCAGACTTCCTTGATTGAACAGGAAAATCCCGTCACATAAACCGTCAAAAATCAATGCTCCCATATCAACGGCGGACTTAATCTGCAAATCTTTCCGCCTCGTCCTCCGCATAATGCTGGAAGAAAACAACTGGATTCTCCAGACCTTCCGTCATAAGTTGATGCACCAATGCACGGTGCTCGCCCGTGCGATTCGGATGATTGCTCTGAGAAATAACCACAACTTCGGGATGCACCTTAAGACAAGCAATCACTTCATCCGTTTGCGCCATGTAAGGCATAAACAGGAATTTCAGTTCTGCACTGCACTCGCCCATCAACGGCAACTGCGCATGATTGAAAGCAGGCCATGTTCCGGCCTCCCCCTTCCCATACATCGGCATCAAGGATATATTCCACTCCTTCTTCCCGCTGTTCGGGCAACGTTCTTCCGGCATAGATATAATCCGGAGTAAACTGCGGATTGACTTCCGTCTTCCCATCCATGCGGTCGGCAATAACGACAGGGAGATGTTCGCCCCCGATATTCCGCACTGCCCGCGTCTTGCGGCGCGAAGGAGAAAGATAATTAAATTCCGGTGCCTCCATACCCGATATACGGATGATCCTGCCTCAACAGAACATAATCCACCAGCTTGCGCGCTATGGGAATTTCCGCTTCGGGAGCCTCACTCCAAGCGACACACGAATCGTATCTCCCAATCCGTCACAAAGCAATGCACCGATGCCCAAGGCAGATTTTATACGTCCGTCTTCCGTCTCCGGCCTCCGTCACTCCAAGATGCAGGGGAAATGACATTCCCTCCTGTTCCATCACGGCAACAAGCAAGCGGACGGTTTTCACCATCACCACCGTATTGGAAGCCTTGATCGAAATCACCACATCCGTGAAATGTTCCGCCACACAGATACGCAGGAATTCCATACAGGATTCCACCATCCCTTCGGGAGTGTCTCCGTAGCGGGACATGATACGGTCGGACGTGGAACCGTGATTGACTCCGATGCGGATAGCCGTATGATTCTCCTTACAGATATTCAGAAACGGCACAAAAACGGTCGTGAATCTTCTGTATCTCCTGCGCATACTCCTCGTCGGTATATTCCCAGTTTCTTAAAAAGTACGCGCTGCATCTACATAATTGCCCGGATTGATCCGTACCTTTTCTGCATATTGAGCTGCTACATCGGCCACTTTCGGATTAAAATGCACATCAGCCACCAACGGAACCATATATCCCCTGACTTCGTAGCCCGGATATTGATATTCATCAGATTTTCCGCTTCCTTTGACACCCTGCGTGGTCAGTCGTACATACTCGCCGCCGGCATCGACGATGCGTTTGGCTTGTTCCACACAAGCTTCTGTATCCATAGTGGACGTGTTCGTCATCGACTGGATACGAACAGGATTGGGGCCGCCCAAAGGTACAGCCCCAAATATTTACTTTCGGATGTTTCTCTTCGAAAGTAATTGAATAAATCCATTTAATTGTTTTTATATTCGAACTTTACTTCTTTCAATTCTTCGTTTTTGCCTTTACGATTTTTTTTCAGTCCTTCTTTGTAAGCAGCAAAAGCCTCAGCCAATGCGGTATCACTCAAAGCAAGCATCTGAATGGCCAGTAATAGCCGCATTCATCGCTCCGTTGATAGCAACAGTGGCTACAGGAATGCCCCGGAGGCATTTGAATGATGGAATAAAGTGCGTCCACACCATCGAGCACGGAGCCTTTCACCGGCATCCGATTACAGGAAGTATGTGTTAGCCGCGATGACACCGGGAAGGGCGGCAAGCCATTCCGGCAGCAGCGATAATTACTTTAATGCCACGGAGTACGGGCATTCTTGGCAAACTCTTCCACAGCCTCAGGCGTGCGGTGAGCGGAGGAAAGTGCGTTCATTTCGAACGGTACATGCATATCATTCAGCAGTTGTGCAGCCTTTTTCCATAACAGGAAGGTCGGACGTGCTACCCATGATGATACTTTTTGAGCCTTACAATTGAGTTATTATATTACATTCATTTACTTTCCTACTATTTTTAATGTTAACGACTCATTTATTTTATCCGTTAATCACTTCTTTATACCCCCCGCTTCCGCATCCAGCAAGTCTTCTACCGCCTTCACATCAGCAGGTTTCATCTTAATCAGCCAACCCTCGCCGTATGGGTCTTTGTTCACCAGTTCCGGGTTCTCTTCCAGCGCTTCATTCTGTTCCAGCACCTCACGCCTGCTACTGGCAGGAAAGATCGAAATTGTTTTCACTACTTCGCAAATAGTTCCGAAAACCTCACCGGCTTCAACGACTCACCGACCGTCGGTATGTCCAACAAACACATATCGCCCAATTGCTCCTGAGCATAATCGGTGATACGCTACGTATGCATATCTCCTTCTACGCGTATCCATTCATGTTCGTTCGTGTACTTCAAATTCTGTGGAAAGTTCATAATAATTAGTTTTTAGGATTTTATACTGTTTTAAAATAAAAAATACTCGAAATAAGATATTACTCACCGGATGAAGCACCAAAGAAGAAAGGGCGCATACCAGGCCGACCGTAAAACCGGAAATGACCTCAGCGTATGATGTCCCAGAATGATACGGGCAGAACAGCACACCGGCTATCAATATAAACAGGCACAGCCACCCTACCGGGTTATAACCGAACAAGGCGCTAAAAGGAAACCAATCCGCCTATCACTCCGCCTATGCCCGCCATGTGCTCGCTCAGTTTCCATCTCAGATTTACTGCTATACAAATGATGGAGACTACGAGAGAGAAGCCAGAATAATGCCGGTCATGTACCAAGGCAGATTCAGCTACGCATCATCAGCAGGCAGAATACATACGAAATGATAGTCAGCAGGATAGGTACAAAACGTTTCTTCCGTTCGCCCAGCTCCTGACGGGCAAAACCATTGATCTTGCGGAACAGAAAGATGGTTATAGTGGAGTCAATATAGTAAAGCAATAGACAATTCCCAATACAATCAACTTATATACCATCGGCATGATACGGAGATAAGAAAACAGGAATAACACCAGAAATGACAAAAACGGAATAGAAAACGGTAAACACCATCGAAGTGACTCTTTGCCACCTGCAACATTGTCTTATCCGCTATGATATGCTCTTTTCTCTGTCCATTATCAATTATCTATTAATCAATTATTTTTTAAGTCTTGCCACCGGAATATTCAACTGCTGACGGTATTTCGCCACTGTCTGACGTGCAATAGGGTAGCCTTTTTTCTTTCAGGTATGTCCTGCCAATTCATCATCTGTCAACGGTTTCTTCTTGTCTT
>VOFJ01000289.1_pt1 | contig 40000 bp, 37 predicted proteins | sample 5384081 | NCBI WGS metagenome assembly VOFJ01 (sample SAMN12384729, study PRJNA508395) | human gut metagenome | isolation source: healthy gut I | host: Homo sapiens
TCGACACTTCGTTCAAGTTACATGTGCGACCTTCCAGGACGAAAGCCAACAAGATCATGCGAGATCGCCACGACGGCTTACCCACCTGGGGATGCACACCCATGAAGTGGACAGCGAGGCGTTCTATATCCTGTCCGGGACCGGAAAGGTACTGTGTGACGGGTGGACAGGAGCCGCTGGCTCCCGGCGGCTCATTACTGCCCCAAGGGCCATGGCCACCGCCTGATGAATGACGGCACCGAGGACCTGGTCCTGGTGGCCATCATTCCCAACCACGGCGCATGAGAATCGCCTTTTACACCCTTGGATGCAAGGTCAACCAGTACGAGACACAGGCCCTGGAGCAGATCGACTGCCGTGGCCATCTTCTGGTACCCTTTGAGGGAGAGAGAGACACCTACATCATCAACACCTGCTGGGTCACAGCAGTAAGGGACAAGAAGTCCAGACAAGTGATCCGCCGGGCCAGAAAGCGCGCCCCGGACGCCGTCATTATGATGATTTGCTATCCCAGGCATCCGGCGAAGCGGAGCTGGAGAAGGGGGCTGTCCATTGACCTGGTGTCCGGCACCGGGGACCGGGCCGGCTTCGTGGACCTGCTGGAGCAAGGACCTGGCGGGAGCGCCAGCCCATCACGCCCTGGACGACGCTGAAAGGCGGGCCTTTGAGGTCCTGCCCGCCGGCGGGCTGGAGGGCCGCACCAGGGCCATGCTGAAGGTGGAGGACAGGCGCGTCAACTACCAGCGCCGCTGTATCATCCATACGCCAGAGGCCCATGGACCCACCGCACCTTTGGAAAAAGCGAAGGAACAGGCTTTCCGGAGAATTCGGCGTACCGCGGCAGTCGGGGCTTGTGCCGGAGGTGATTTCCCGCGTCGTGATGGCGGAAAAGTACAGCGTCCGCGAGGCGTTCCGCGGCATTGAGGATTACTCCCACCTATGGCTGCTTTGGGAGTTCGACCGCGCGCAGCAGGATGATTGGCGGCCGACTGTGCGTCCGCCGCGGCTGGGCGGCAATACCCGATTGGGCGTGTTCGCGACGCGCTCGCCGTTCCGCCCGAACCGCATCGGTCTGACGGTTGTCCGCTTGATTCGCATGGAGGAGGAGAACGGGCGCATCACGCTCGTCGTCTCCGGCGCGGATTTGATGGACGGCACGCCAATTGTGGACATCAAGCCGTACTTGCCGTATGTGGACAGCGTGCCGGACGCCGTCGGCGGGTTCACCGAGCAGACCGAACGCCATCGCCTGACGGTGGATTTCCCGGAGAAGCTCAAAAAGTACGTTCCCAAGCAGAACCTGCCCGCCGTGATGGGCTTGCTCGCGCAAGACCCGCGCCCGGCGTATCAGCATGACGGAAAGCGCGTGTATGGCGTGCCGTATGGCGAGGTGGATATTCGCTTTGTCGTCGAGGGCGACACGCTGACGGTGGTGGAGGTCGTGCCGTACACGGAAAAGGAGCAGAAAAAATGAATACGAATCGCTGGATGCAGGAGGTCAATGCGCGGTTTCCGGTGCGCAAAAGCAAAGTACAAAAGGCGCAGTTCCGCCAGTATGTGCTGCAAAAAGGCGCAGGAAATGGGCTATGCGGCGAGGATGGAGGAAAACAAGGCAATCTGCACGAACCGCAATATCGTCGTGGGCGATGTGGACAAGGCGAAAGTGCTTGTTACGGCGCATTACGACACGCCCGCAACCGTCGGGCTGCCGAATGTCATGCTCCCCATGAATCGCCCGATGTTTTACCTCGTTCAGGCGCTGATTGCGCTGGTGATGGTGGTGTTCATCTTCGTACCGACGGGGATTGTGAAAAAGCTCACGGGCAGCATCTTCTGCACGGAAGCGACGCTGATTGGGCTGTACTGCCTGATGATGTATCTGCTGCTGGCGGGCGTGCCGAATCCGCACAACGTCAATGACAACACGTCGGGCGTGTGCGGGGTGCTGGCGCTGATGGAATCGTTCGCGGCGGAAAAGCCGGAGGAGATTGCGTTCGTGCTGTTCGACAACGAGGAGAAGGGGCTGCTCGGCGCATCGGGGCTGGCGAAAGCGCACAAGCAGGCGGCAAAAGAGACACTTGTGCTGAACATGGACTGCATCGGCGTGGGGGAAGCCATGCTGATGCTTGTGCCGAAAGCGGCGCGGGAGAAGTATCCGGCACTGGGCGAGGCGGCGCGGAAAAGCAGCGGCATTCCGGTCGTCCTTGGCGACATGGAGAAGTGCAATTTTTCCTCCGACCAGAAGCACTTCAAGCTCGGCGTGGGTATCTGCGCCTGCCGCAAGAAAAAGCATGTAGGCTGGTACTGCAGCAAAATTCATACCAAACATGACACGACGTACGACGAAATCACCCTGCAGGGCGTGGCGGACACGGTGGAAGCCGTCCTCCGGCAGGTCGTCGGGAAGGAGCAAGCATGACCATACGCGAAGAAATCGACGTGCAGTTCCCCATCCGCAAAACGACGGCGCAGAAGCGGGCGTTCGAGAAGTGGGTGATGGCGAAGATGCGCGAAATGGGGTATCGCCCCTATGTGGACGGCATGAACCGAAAAAGACAAAGCTGCGCCACCGCAACATCGTCGCCGGCGAACCTCAAAATGCCGAACTGCTCATCAGTGCCCACTATGATACGGCGGCGACCATCGGCGTGCCCCGATTTGCGCATCCCCCGGAATTTCCCGGTGTATATCCTCTCGCAGGGCGCGGTGCTGCTGGGAATGCTGCTGATTTCCCTGCTGATTGGCACGGTGGTCGGGCTGGCGACGAAGAGCGGCGATTGGCTGATTTTGACGTTCTTTTTTGCCTATCTGGCGCTGATGCTGATGATGATGTTCGGCGCGGCGAACAAGCATAACGTCAATGACAACACATCCGGCATTGCCGCCCTGCTGGAGACGATGCAGCGCCTGTCCCCTGAAGCGCGCGAAAAGACAGCGTTCATCCTCTTTGATCATCAGGAGACGGGCAGCCGCGGCGCAAAGAGCTACGGCGCACAGCACGTCGAAGTGCAGACGATGAAGCTGCTTGTTGACCTCAACTGCGTTGGGGATGGCGACACCTTCGTCATCAGCGCCCCGAAAATGGCGCAGGATAAGCCGCAATACGCCGCCGTCCGCGAATCCCTTGAAGAAAACGCAATGGCATCTGGCGTGTCGACGCAGTTCTTCGGGCGCGCGGGCGTGCAAGGCGCGGGCGATTATCGGCGCTTCGTGTGCGGGGTGGGCGTATCGGCATACCACCACAGCGCGGGGGTGGGACTCATCACCGGGCGCATCCACACTTCCCGCGATACTGTCTGCCGGCAGGAAAATTTGGACTATCTCGCCAAAAGTCTCGCCGACGCGGCTCAAAAAATGAATGATTTGTAACAAATTGCCGAACAAGCGGCATTTTTCAGCGCTTTTGCTTTGCAATTTGTACCGGAATATGCTACAATAGTGAATAGAAAGGCTCCCTGTTGGCGAGACTGGAAGAGGAGGAAGCAGTATGCTGCCGCAAGTTTCCAAGGGATTCCGCGCTATTTTTGTCGCGGTGATGTGTGTGGTGTGCGTGGCGCTGTGTGTGCTGGCGGTTCGGCTGGCGCAGCAGGGCGAGCAGCTTCGGCTGACGCAATTGCAGCTGGATGCAAGTCTGGCACGGTTGAAGCTCCAGCAGACGCAGCGCGCGCAAATCGACGTTGACCTGCCGGAAACGCTGGCGCAATTGCAGGCGGTGCAGCCCGAAGCGGATGCAGCGTCCGCGCGCGAGCAGGAACTCCGCGCCCAGCGCAAGGCGATCCGCAGCGAGAATGCGGAATTAGCGGCGCAGGCGGAAACGCTCACGCAGCAGCTCGCTCTCCTTCGGACCCCGGACAGTGAGCTGATCGGAGAGGTGGAGACGCTGCAAAAGACGCTTTCATCCCTTCAGGCGCAGGTGGACGCCGCACGGCAGCTCCTTGGGCAGGCAGAGGAGTGAGCCTATTCCCCAATTCACTTGCGCTATCTGCTTGCGCATTCGCATTTGGGAATAGTATACCAGCCGCATTTATTCACAGCCTGAGATTCGACTGACAAAGCAAGGAGGAAGTTCCCATGTCCGAAAACAAGTCCCAGACACCGGCACAGAACACGCCGGAAAACAGCGAGAAGAAGAAAGTCTCCCTGTTCGCACTCATCGTCGTGCTGGTCGTGGCGGTCATCGTGATGGTCGCGCTGTTCGTGCGGTCGAATAACCTGTCCAGTCAGCTGGATGAGGTCAACGGTCAGCTGGCCGCCAGCAACACCGAACTTCAGCAGACCATTGCCGACAAGGAGACGGCGCAGGCGGAACTGACCACCGCGCAGAATGACCTCCGCGAGGCGCAGCTGGTGCTGGAAGAATCCACCGCAAAGGTGGCGGAACTGGAAGCCCAGCTGGTTGTCCTGAACGACGAAAACGAAGCGAACAAGGCGCAGGTGGAAACGCTGACCGCTGAACTGGACACCGCAAAGGCAAATCAAGCGGCGGCGCAGGGCTACCTCGACAACGTGTCCGCCCAGCTGGATGAGCTGATGCAGAACCTCGGCTTGGCGCAGAGCGCGCTGAACGGCGAAGCGACTGCCGAACCTGACGCGACGGAAGAACCCGCTGTCGGGCCCGCTGTGACGGAAGAACCCGCTGTCGAGCCCGCTGTGACGGAAGAACCCGCTGTCGAGCCCGCTGTGACGGAAGAACCCGCTGTCGAGCCCGCTGTGACGGAAGAACCCGCTGTCGAGCCCGAAGCGACGGAAGAACCCGCTGTCGAGCCCGCTGTGACGGAAGAACCCGCTGTCGAGCCCGAAGCGACGGAAGAACCCGCTGTCGAACCCGCTGTGACGGAAGAACCCGTTGCCGAGCCGGACGCGACGGAAGAACCCACCGCTGAGCCGGACGCGACGGAAGAACCCACCGCTGAGCCGGAAGCGACGGAAGAACCCACCGCTGAGCCGGAAGCGACGGAAGAACCCACCGCTGAGCCGGAAGCGACGGAAGAACCCACCGCCGAACCGGACGTGACGGAAGAACCCACCGTCGAGCCCGAAGCGACGCAAGAGCCCACCGCCGAACCCGAAGAGACGGAAGAACCCACCGCCGAGCCCGAAGCGACGGAAGAACCCGCCGCTGAAGGAAGAGTTCTTACCACCACCATCACGTCTATGCTGCCGGACGAATACACGCTTGATGTTGAACTGCATCTGGATGCGAACAATGTGGTGACGGAGTTGAAGCTGACGCTGGAAAATGAAATCGAAGGTCTGACGCAGGAAATGCTGGACGCCTTCGCGGAGCAGTTCGTCGGCAAGCAGCTGCCGGTTGTCCTGCACGCGGATGCGGATGAGACGACTGCGGAAGAGCAGATTGTCGAAGGCATGGAGAATCAGCTGGAGAACAGCCGCGGCATCGTTGAGATGCTGAACAAGCTGGCAGAGCAGTAATCCCCTGACACATCGCGCCGCCCCGCTGACTGAATATGGTTAAGCGGAGCGGCGCTTTTTTGCACTTGTGTTCCTTTTCAATCAATGGTATAATAGAAGTGGACGTGTATGTCCGAGCGGATATATCAACGATCGACGACCAATGGAGGCTGCACATGAAAAAATGGTTCTGTGCGCTGGGCATGATGCTGGCGCTGCTGATGTCCGTCGCGCTGGCGGACGGCGTGAAAGTTACCTTTGCCGAGAAAAACGGGCAAATCAACGGCGGCTATGATTATACGCTGAAGCTGAACGTGTCGCCCGCAAGCGACAAAGACCTGACGGTTTCCCTGACCTGCGACGGCTTGGACGGCGCGTATTCCGTGGTCATCCCGGCAGGGCAGAAGAGCACCACGCTAACCGTTCCGACGCAGGTGGTGGAGGAGCGCGGCAAGGTCGTCTTTGAGCTGCAGAGCGGCGACGGCTACACCGGTGCAGGCAAGCACACGCTGACCATCCAGCGCCTGCCGAACGTGCAGTTCTATCTGGGCATCAACTTCGGCACGGTGGGCAAGAAGATGAGTGTCCGCATGACGGTGACGAATTCATCCACCATCGTCAAGGGCAACAACACCTTCCAGCTGCGCGATGACAAAGGTACAGTGCTGGCGGAAGCAAAGTGGTCGAATCCGAGCGGAGACATGAGCTTCTCTATCACCCCAACCGCTGATATGGAGGGCTACACCCGCCTGAGCGTGTGGCTGGGCGATCGCTGTGTGGCGGATGGCGGTTACCTGACCGTCGTTGCGAAGGGGCAGCGCGCCGTCAAGAACGTGGAGACGGAGCGGAAACTTGTCGGCATCGGCATGGACTGCGGTTTCGGCGGCAAGAACACCGATCAGGTGCTGGAAGTGCTGGCGAAGCACAACACGAATATCACCTTCTTCATGACGGGTTATTTCGTCCGCACGTTCCCGGAGGAATCCAAGCGCGTGCTGGCAGCGGGCAATGAAATCGGCGACCACACGAACACGCATCCGCAGCTGACGAAGGAACGGCCATACAGCATGATGCGCCAAATCGTTTTTCCGGCGGAGACCATGGCGGAAACGCTGGGCGTCTCGCCGCGCCTGATGCGCCCGCCGTACGGGGACGTGAACAGCAACGTCATCAGCGTTTCGCGCGCGGAAGGCATGGAGTGCGTGCTGTGGAACATGAGCACGAAGGACTCCATCGGCAAATATACGGTGGAGGAGTGCATCAAGAACGGTACGACGCGCGCCAAGCTCGCGCCCGGCAATATTTTGCTCTGCCATCTCGATGCGAATCACAGCTGGGAAATTCTTGATGCTGTCCTGACCTACTACGAGGAGCAGGGCTACACCGTTCTGCCGATTTCCGCGCTGATTTACGCTACGGGCGGATCGCTGCCCCCGATGCCCTCCACCCGCGAGGCACTGCTCTACACCGACGACTACTGGCCGAACTGGCTGGCAGAACGCGGCATTGAGATTGAGACGAAGGAATAAGCAAGCAGGCTGTCCGAGAAAAACGGGCAGCCTGTTTTGCAAAAGGTGGAATGCCGATGCACATCACTGACTGGAAAGAGAATTTTATCTCGAAGATGATTACGCGCGGGCGCAATTACTGGCGTGCCGGGGCAGTGAAAAATCTGCACTGCACGCAGGAGAAAATCACTGCTGATGTAGAAGGCACGCGGCTGTATCGGGTTGAGATTACGCTGGCAGGCGATGCCGTGGCAACTCTGTCCTGCACCTGCCCTTTTGCGAAAGAGGGCGCAAACTGCAAGCATATGGCGGCGGTTCTCTTTGCGGCGACCCATCTGCCGGAAGCAGAATTGCCCGCGCCGGAGTGGGAGAAGAAGCTGAACAGCCTGTCCGCTGAAACGCTTCGGGATTTTCTTCGTCCGCTGCTGAAAAAGGACGAAGCACTCCGAAATCGGCTGATGCTGTGCAAGGGAAATGCACCTGTCCGTGCGGATGAACGCCGCCTCAATTGGCAGCGCACCCTGACGCAGACGCTTCACGCCGCCGAACGCTATTCCGAAAACGAGTATGACGAATACGCGGAATATGACGAAGAAGAGGAATCACCCGTTCAGGAACTGCTGGAGCTGCTGGACGCGGAATTGGCTGATTTGCTGACACCGGAACATGCGATGCTGGCGTTTGAACTCGTTTGCGACACGGCAATGATGTTTGAATTCGCCGATGAAATTCTTGAACAGGAGGATATCGAAGACGCTTGCCGCGATGCATGGATGCGGATTCTTGCCATCGCAGCACCCGCCCAGCAGGCAGCAATGTACGAGTGGTTCGCCGCTGCATTCCAGACGTGGCAGCCGATGCCGTATTTCACCGCGCCGCTGGCGTTCTTATTTTCGTATCCGTGGGACGAAGCGATTCATCAGCGGAATCTTGCGCTGCTCGACGAGAAAATTGCCGAATGGAAGCCGAATGCGCAGGAACGCGGTGGAGGCGCGATGGTGAATCTGCTGAATCAGCGTGAAAAAACGATGCAGCAGATTCACGCTTCGCAGGAGGACATCATCAGCTTCTGGCATTCGCATTGGGATGTGCCGTATGCGCATGAACGGACGCTGAAAACGCTGATGGCGGCGGAAAAGTGGACGGAAGCCATCGAGCAGGTCAAGGCGGATTTGCAGACGTTCGCCGGGGAATATATGCCATGCAAGCAGCGCCGCGAACAGCTGATTTTGCTCTATCAGCGCGCGAATCAGCCTGACCTTGCGCAGCAGGCGATTCGGCAGTACATTGAGCAGTACAATCAGTACAGCATGGAGCAGATTGATGCGCTTCGAGCGACGCTTCCCGCCGATGCGTGGCGCGACGAGGCGGAACGTTTGCTGAAACTGCCGACGACAAGCACTATCCGCCTGCCCCTGCTGGGATCCATTGAGCAGTGGGAGCAGCTGCTCCAGCGGATTCAGCAACACGGCAATTTTGAGGGACTGTGTACCTATTTTGACCCGCTGATGGCATGGGATTCCGCCCGCACGCTGGCACTCTACCGCAACATGGTGAATCGCGCTATGCAAGGTGCTTCGTCGCGCGCCGCCTACTGCGAGATCATCCAACAGCTGGAACGCATGAAAGGCTCCGACGAGGGAAGAAAGATAATTGCTGACCTTGCTGAACAGTGGCGCAGGGACTACAAGCGCAAGTGCGCACTGCTGGACGAATTGCAGAAAGCAGGATACTGACAAAAAACAGGCTGTCCGGGCAAAACGCTCGAACAGCCTGTTTTTTTCTGCTGCTTACTCCGCCGGGAACAGGAATCCCGCCGTCATTTCCAGATAGTTTTCGCCCGCGTAGTCCGGGAAAACCTCATGCATCTTCGCGATGAAATCCGCCGTGAACGCTGCCGGTTGCAAGCGTCACGGTGGTGCAGGTCGGGGTGCTCACTTCCGCCAGCGCAGCGGACAGCAGCAGCAAAATCATCATCAGCAGGGAAACCAGTTTCCTCATGGGTTCCTCCAAGGTGGGTCGTTCGGGGAAAGGGGTTATCTTGTAAAGAATACACCATTTGTGATATGGACGCAAGTACGCACTTTTTTATTAGCGAGGCACTTTTTGGTGACTGGGGGGGAGGATTCGCTGCGAGGGCAAAAGAAAAGCACCGATTCTATCGAATCGATGCTAATCTGGCGGAGAGTTAGGGATTTGAACCCTAGGTGGGGTATAAGCCCACACACGATTTCCAGTCGTGCGCCTTAGACCACTCAGCCAACTCTCCATATGAAGCTCACATTGCGGCGGGTCATCCGCAACATTGATTATTATAGCGCGAATCGGGGCGTTTGTCAAGGGAATTTTCGTGATTTTTGCAAAAAATCCGCGCGAGTGAGGGCAAACGCAGAAAAAGGGCTGTGAGCGGAGAAAAGTGTCCGCGCAGCAGTCCTTTTGCGGCTAAATCAGGAACATCCAGCCAAGCATTGACACCATCGCGGCGATATGCAGCGTGCCGACGATTGGCAGGGGGAACATGACGATGAAAATCGGGAGAATCGTGAACACGAGCGCCCAGATCGGGAAGCCAATCGCGCCGGTGATGATAGCAACCATCAGCGTGATGTAGAACGTCATCATTCCCAGAGAACACAGGCGCAGGGAAGCGCCGCTGCCCATCAGGTCAAGCATCATGCCCTTGGCACGTTCGTCCCGCCCGTATTTGAGGAACATGTACTCCGCCAGCCCGCACTTCAAGTGATACGCGGAGCTGACGATGCACGCGAACGTCGTGCCAACGAACAGAATTGCGCCGTACACCGGGGCTTTCTGGTACGCATACGCCGCCAATGCCGCGTATCCGCAGAACTCCAGCACGATGGCAAACACGCCCAGCACGCCCGAACGCATCGGCACATTCGGCGAAACGCCCTCCATCAGCTTCGCGGCGTAGTCGCCTTCCTTCAACTTGCTGTAGTTGACGAGTTTCAGCGTGCCGTTTGGGAAGATGCTCAGGATGCGGTCGCAGTGAATGTTAATTGCAACTAACCGCTTCGGTTTGGAGCATAACACACGCAGCAATCCCTGTCAAGGGCGGACAAATGGTTTCGGAAGATTTTCGTTACAGCCAGCCGACCGCGTGCGCCGCCGCGCCGCCGACGCCGCAGAGCAGCATCACCAGAATTGGGGTCCATTTCTTCCAGCGCAGGACGAGGAACGCCGCGACCATCAGCACAATGCCGACGATGGACACGCCGCCGCCCGATTTCACCGCCGCGACCTGCACGATGCTCAGCGCCGCCGACGCAATCAGCGCGACGACCACGGGACGCAGCGCGCCCAGCACGTTCTGCATCGTCTGCCCGGAACGAAATCGCCCATACAAATAGGAAAGAAGCGTGACGAGAATCAGCGACGGCGTGATGCACCCGAACGTCGCGACGAGCGCCCCCGGTAGTCCGGCGCAGCGCATCCCGACGAATGTCGCGGAGTTGACCGCAATCGGGCCGGGGGTCATCTCGGCAATCGTCATTAGGTTCGTAAATTCTGCCATCGTCAGCCAGCCGTGCGACTCCACCACCAGCGACTGAATCAGCGGCATGGCAGCATATCCGCCGCCGACACTGAACAGCCCGATTTGGAAAAAGACGAGGAACAGCACCATCATGCGGATACGCCCCCCTTTCGCGCCAGCAGCGCCCGGATAACGCCAATCGCCGCCGCGACGAGGATGACCACGATGACGTTGACGTGAAAGACCGCGGATGCCACGAACGCGCCCGCCATCAGCAGCAGATTCAGCCAATCCTTCGACTGCACGACCTTGCCGCCAAGATTTGCCGTCACGTCGCAGATGACCGCCGCCACGCCCGACTGCATTCCCGTCAGCACCGCGCGTACCCATTCGTTCTCGGCGAACGCGGCGTACATCATAGAGATGACGCTGATGATGACAATCGGCGGCAGAATTGTCGCCAGTACCGCGACAATCAGCCCCGAAATCCCGGCGATGCGCCGCCCAACGAGGATGGCGCCGTTGACGGCAATCGCGCCCGGTGCGGTCTGCGCCAGGGCGGTCATGTCCAGCATTTCCTCTTCGGTCAGGTAATGCAGCTCATCAACGAATTTTTTCTTCATCAGCGATACGATGACGAATCCGCCGCCAAAAGTGAAGGTGCTGATGAGGAGCATGGAAGAAAAGAGCGTCCAAAGACGGTGCGCTTTGGATTCCTGCGGCATCAGGGGGGTCAGCTCCTTTTTGAAATTGAGTTTATTCAATAAAATAGAATTTGTCTGCGGACGCGACAAGGGGGCAATAGAAACAGACGAAGTCTGCGATCGCCCCTTGACCCCTTCGCAGCGCACGCCCATGTTACAGGTTTATTGTGTTGGTTGGGAAAACGATAGGGAAACGAACCATAAAACTTCCGATAAAATCCAAGAAGCATGGGTGTGCAGCCTGAAGGGGTGGAGGGGGCGAGCGGAAAGCCCCCTCCTCGCCTCCGCAGAGGCGAAACCCTCTGCAAAATCAAAGGCACTACCGCACAATTCGTCGGCAGCGCTGGCGATGCCTTTTCTGCCATCTGCTTCTTGCAGAAATCTCGATTTACCTCCAGTAAACCTTCGATTTCTGCAATCGCATCTGACAAAAAATGCATTCGCCATCGCACCAATTCATTTGTGCGGTATTGCCCAAAACTCAAGTTTGGAGAAGAAAATCAATCAGAATATCACTCCACAAACGTGAGTGTGTTGACATTGAACACCCCTTTGGTGGTGAGCCGCAGCGCCGGAATCACCGGCAGACTCGCGAACGAAAGCGTCATGAACGGGTCAATGCCGCGATTTACGCCCTGCGCCCACGCTGCTGCCTTGCAGTGCTCTAACTTCTCGTTCACCTCCGGCAGCGGACGGTCAGTAAACAGCCCCGCCAACTCCAGCGGCAGACGAGCCTGCACCTGCCCGTTCTCCACGACGATGATGCCGCCGTGCATCTTTTTCAGCTCGTTGACCGCAAAGGCAATGTCCTCCGGCGATACGCCGCAGGCAATGATGTTGTGGCTGTCGTGGGCAATCGACGTCGCAACCGCGCCGCGCTGAATCCCGTAGCCGAGGACGTAGCAGCTGGCGACATGCCCCGTGTTGTGGTGCCGCTCGCAGACGGTCATCTGGCAGATGCCGTTATCGACGCCTTCCGCGTGCCCCAAGTCTTCGGTCACAATCTGCCCGTCGATGAGGCCAATCAGCGGCGCGACCCCAATCCGCAGCTGTTCCGGCGTTACGTCCGGCAGGTGGAACGTGTCCAGCACGCCCGCGAGGATGTCCGGGTCAATGTCCGGCGCGGCGATCTCCACCTCGTGCCCGTCGTAAACCAGCTTGCCGCGCTTGAACACCATCTCCACATTCACATCATGCAGGTTGTCCAGCACGACGAAATCCGCCAAGTACCCCGGCGCAATCGCGCCTTTGTTGTTGAGCAGGAAGTAGCGCGCGGCGTGGTGGCTGGCGACCTTGATGGTCAGAATCGGGTCGGCACCGAGGGCAATCGCTTTGCGGACGATGTAGTCAATGTGCCCCTTGTGCAGCAGGTCGTTCGGGTGCTTGTCGTCCGTGCAGAACATGCAGCGGTGCGCATACTGCTCCGTCAGCAGAGGCATGAGGGCTTCGAGATTCTGCGCCGCCGTGCCGTCGCGAATCATGATGAACTGCCCCTTGCGCAATTTTTCCAATGCGTTGTCAATGGTGTCGCACTCGTGGTCGGAATAGACGCCGGCGGACATGTACGCGTTGAGCGCCTTGCCGGACAGCCCCGGCGCGTGGCCGTCGATCTTCTTGTGATGCGCCTGTGAAACGACGATTTTCTCCATCGTCGCGCGGTCGCCCATCATCACGCCCGGATAGTTCATCATTTCCGCCAGCCCCAGCACGCGGGGATGGTCGAAATAGGCGTTGATGTCGCGCCATGTCAGCGTTGCGCCGTTTTCCTCAAACGCCATTGCCGGCACGCATGACGGGAGCATAAAATGCACATCCAGCGGCAGATTTTCTGTCGCCGCCATCATGTAGTCGATGCCGCCCATGCCGCAGACGTTGGCGATTTCGTGTGGGTCGGTGATGACGGTGGTTGTGCCGTGGGGGAGCACCGCGCGCGCGAACGAGGTCGGGCTGACGAGACTGCTCTCCAGGTGAATATGCGCGTCAATGAAGCCGGGAGCGACGATTTTGCCGCTGACATCGACTTCCATCAAGCCGTCGTAATGGTCAGCCATGCCGACGACCAGCCCGTTGGCAACGGCAATATCGCCATGCTCAACCGTGCCGGAAAATACGTTGACATAATCGGCGTTTTTGAGGACAACATCCGCCTTCTCCTCGCCCAGCGCGACGCGGACGAGCCGCTGCTTCCGGCGAACCTTAAGCGCAATGCGTTCTGCGCGGGTTTTGACTTCGGACATCGTGGAACACGCTCCTTCCGTGATTCTGTTTGTCCTATTATAGCGGTTTGAAGGGGTGTTGTAAAGGGGAAAAGGAGAAGAAAGCGACAGTGCACTTGACCCCGTTTCCTCTTTCCGCTATAATAGAAGCGAAGAAACGGAGGTCTTTTTGCATGGATGCACAGCGGCTTCTTTCCGCCTGCGAAGGGGCGGGCATTGACTTTTTTACCGGCGTGCCGGATTCGCAGCTAAAAGGACTTTGCGATTCCCTCTACGCCCTCTACGGCGTTCATTCGCCCCGGCACATTGTCGCGGCGAATGAGGGCAACGCGGTCGGTCTCGCTGCCGGGCATTTTCTCGCGACGGGGCGTCCCGCGCTGTGCTATATGCAGAATTCCGGGCTGGGCAATGCCGTCAATCCGCTTGCGTCGCTGATGGATGCGCAGGTGTATCAGCTGCCGTGCCTGCTCGTCGTCGGCTGGCGCGGCGAACCCGGTGTGCACGATGAACCGCAGCACGTCAAGCAGGGGCAAATCACCCTGTCGCAGCTGGAGATTCTCGGCGTCCCCTACCGCATCCTCAGCAAGGATACGACGGAAGAGCAGTTTGCGGCGGATTTTGCCTTCCTGCGCGAACAATTGAATCAGCGGCAGTGCGCGGCGATTGTCGTTCGCAAAGGCGCGCTGACCTGCTCGCTCAAGCCCGCGTACGGCAACGAAAACACCCTCACCCGTGAGCGGGCGGCGGAAATCATGCTGAACGCGATGGATGCGGGCGATGTGGTTGTGTCCACGACGGGGAAGCTCAGCCGCGAAATCTTCGAGCTTCGCGAGAAGCGCAGCGAAGGGCACGAGCGTGACTTCCTGACCGTCGGGTCGATGGGACATGCAAGTATGATTGCGCTGGAAATCGCACTGGAGAAGCCGAACCGCCGCGTTTGGTGCTTGGACGGCGACGGCGCGGCGCTGATGCACCTTGGCGCACTGCCGGTGATTGCCCAGCGCAAGCCGGCGAACCTCATCCACGTTGTCATCAACAATGCCGCGCATGAGACGGTCGGCGGGATGCCCGTGTGCGAAGGGGAACTGTGCGCAGCGAAGGTCGCATCAGCGGTCGGATACCCACGGGTGCTGAACGCGCGGGACGAATCGACGCTGGAAGCTGCCCTGCAGGAAGCGAAAGGCGCGAATCAGCTGACGATGCTGGAGGTTGCCTGTGCGGTGGGGGCGCGCGCGGATTTAGGCCGCCCGACGACGACGCCCATCCAGAACCGTGATGCGCTGATGGCATTTTTGCGGGAGGAAAAGGCATGATTGCATTGCTGCTCAATTCGGGGCTGGGGTCGCGCATGGGCGACGAAACGCGGGAGCATCCCAAGTGCATGTGCAGCCTGACCGAACAGGAAACCATCATCTCGTGGCAGGTGAAACTGCTGCGGCGCATTGGCGTGACGGAAGCGGTGGTGACGACGGGGCATCTGGCGGATACGCTGATAGCGTATCTGGAATCGCTGGACAGCGGCATCCGCTTCCACTTCGTCCATAATCCGAAGTATCGGGAGACGAACTATATTTACAGCATGTATCTGGCGCGGAATTTGCTGCGCGGGCAGGACGTCATCAGCCTGCACGGCGATTTGGTGCTGCATCCGGCGGTGATGGATGCGCTGGCAGCGGCGGGCAGAAGCGTGATGGCGGTGGATTCCACCCAGCCCCTGCCGGACAAGGACTTCAAGGCGCTGATTCGGGACGGGCGTATCCGGCGCGTAGGTGTGGACTGCTTCGACGCGGGCAGCGTGGAATGTCAGGCGGCGTACCACTGGCAAGCGGCGGATTTTTCCAGCTGGATGGACGAAATCGAGCGCTTTGTGGAGCGTGGGGACGTGAAGTGCTACGCCGAGAACGCGTTCAACGCCGTGTCAGGGGAGATTCCGCTGTATCCGCTGGAGTGCGGCGGGAGGCTCTGCGCCGAAATCGACAATCAGGCGGATCGGGAAGTTGTCTTGACTCGATTCCGTCAGGAGGTACTTTGAATGAAGCAGGTGTACATTTGCTTTTCGACGGATATTCTGCACAACGGGCATATCCGCATTTTGCAGCGCGCGGCGGAGCTGGGCGAAGTGACCGTTGGCTTGCTGACGGACGAGGTCGTCGCCAGCTACAAGCATTATCCGCTGATTCCGCTGGAGGAGCGCATCGCGATGTTTGAGGGGCTGAAGTACGTCAGCCGCGTCGTCGTGCAGGAGAGTCTGGATTATACGGACATCCTCAACCGCCTGCGCCCCGACATTGTGGTGCATGGGGATGACTGGCTCGTCGGCTATCAGGCGAATATCCGTCAAAAAGTCATTGAGACGCTCAAAGGCTGGGGCGGCGAACTCGTCGAATTCCCCTACACGCACACCGCGACCGAGGAGACGCTTTCGACCCTTGATCAGCTGCTCTCCCTGCCGGAGACGCGCCGGAGCCGCCTCCGCCGCCTGCTGCATTACAAGCCGTGCCTGTCCGTGATGGAGGCGCACGACGGCCTGACCGGGCTGATTGTCGAAAAGACGACCGTCGAAACACCCAAGGGCCGCCGCCAGTTCGACGCAATTTGGGTCAGCAGCTTGTGCGACTCCACCGCAAAGGGAAAACCGGATATTGAACTGGTGGACATGACCAGCCGCCTGAACACGCTGGAAGAAATCATGGAAGTGACGACGAAGCCGATTATTTTGGACGGCGACACCGGCGGGCTGGTCGAGCACTTTGTCTACAATGTGCAGACGCTGGAACGCACGGGCATCAGTGCCGTCATCATCGAGGACAAGCAGGGGCTGAAGAAGAACAGCCTGTTTGGCACGGGTGCGGGACAGAAGCAGGCGAGCATCCACGACTTCTGCGAGAAAATCACCGCGGGCAAAAACGCGCAGAAAACGAAGGACTTCATGATTATCGCGCGCTGCGAGAGCCTGATTCTGGAACAGGGCCTCGATGATGCGCTGACCCGCTGCCACGCCTACGTCAAAGCGGGCGCGGACGGCATCATGATTCACTCCAAGGCGAAAACGCCGGACGAGGTGTTCGCCTTCTGCGACGCCTTCCGCAAGGACGACCCGAAAACGCCGCTTGTCGTCGTTCCCACGACCTACAACATGACGACGGAGGATGAACTCGCGGCGCACGGCGTGAACATTGTCATCCACGCAAACCATCTGATTCGCAGCGCCTTCCCCGCGATGCAGAAGACCGCACAGGTGATTCTGGAGCACGGCCGCAGCCACGAAGCCGACCCGTACTGCATGTCAATTAAGGAGATTCTGACGCTGCTGCCGAATCGGTGAGGATGCAGGGACGCAATTCCAGTACACTAACTAAGGCACCACCGCACAATTCGGCGGCGCGTCTGGCGATGCCTTTTCCGCCATCTGCGGCATGCAAATTTCTCGATTTACCTCCAGTAAACCTTCGAAATTTGCATTTGCATCTGACGAAAAATCCATTCGCCAGCCGACCACCTCATTTGTGCGGTGTTACCCTAAAAAACTTACGCAATAAACCAAGCAGCATGGGAGTGTCCGCGCCGAAGGGGTCAAGGGGGCGATCGGAAAGCCCCCTTTTCGCCTCCGCAGAGGCGATTTCCCCTTGCAGCGATAAAAACCAAGAAACATGGGAGTGCAATGCGAAGGTTTCCAAAGGGCGACCGCAAAGCCCTTTGGTCGCCTCCGCAGAGGCGATTTCCCCTACAACAATAAAAATCAAGAAAAACAGATAAAGCAAAGCAGTTCTGCAGTCTGCTGACTGCCCCCCTGCGATGCCAATCCCCGCATTGACTTTTTACCACGTCCGTGGTATAATCAACCCTGACGCTGATGTGGTGGAATGGCAGACACTGGGGACTTAAAATCCCTTGCCTTGCGGCGTGCGGGTTCGAGTCCCGCCATCAGCACGAAGAAAGCCCCGGACACTTCCTGCATCAGGAAGCACGTTCGGGGCTTTTGCTGTCATCAAAAAAACGCCAAACAGTAAGAACTGCCTGGCGGAGTAGTTGAGTAGGTTACTTCTTCTGCGTGAGCTTCTTCAGGAACGCGCGAATGGAGTCGGGGTCGAAGCCCTTCGTAGGTTCTTTCGGCTGGGGAATCTGCTCAGCGGTCTGCTTCGTTTCGGTCGGCGTGGCGGTATTCGTCGCAGGCATGGCTGCAACCTCCTTGTTCGTCCAGGTGGAATGATTTGGGCGCATTCTTCCGCGCCCGCAAAGTATTATACGCCAACGAGTTGAGAATGCAATGTGCAATCTGGGCAAAAATACGACCGCACAGAAAGTGGATTCCGCAACACCTGCACAATTCCGGCTGAATAGCTGCATTTCCGCCGCCCTGATAGCAGAAAACGCGCACGGATTGCATTTTTCAGCCCGTGCGCGCGCAGGAAAAACGGTTTCGCGGGAAAACCGAAGGGGATTGTATTTGTGATGTTTTTTCGGGGGGCGATTAGCCGCGATAGAAACTGTTATCGCTGTATGCTGCCCAAGCGAGGTACATTTCTTGATAATTCATGCGAATGAACGCCTGAATTTTGCTGATTTCGCGATCAGTCAGGATGCCTCTGTTTTGCACAACGGTATCACCGTTGCCTTTGACAAAGAATTTGGCAGAACCGCTTTCAGTCAAATGCCGGTCGCTGGCATGGACATGCATGGCCTCGATGGTGCAGTGCGAAGTAAAGTAAAGGTAATATCCAGCAATCTTATATTCATAGTATTTCGGCATGGCTGGTTATCCTTCCAACAGTTCAAGATTTTTCAACAGATAACTGCGGGCGATATGCAGCTCAATATTATCCATATTCGTTTCCAGCATTTCGCACGTGGGAGAAAACACGGCACAATGTTCAGAATTCAGATTGCAGACGCGAAAATCTTGCGCGGTGTGCGTATAAGCATAACCGTTCACAATCATGTCTGCCTGATCAGCTAATTTGCGCTTTTCAATGTCATTCATTGCTGATTTCAACCTCCTTAATCGGCGTTAAAAACCCCTGCGCGTCCATGCGGAGATTCTCCAAGATGGGCAGCAGGTCGATGTACTCTTCAATCGGCTGTTCTTTGTGGCTGTACTTTGCCATCACCACAAAGATAGCCGTTGTCCCACTCCTTAACCTCGGTGTAGGCTTGCAGGCAGTCCGGCGCGCGGAAACGCAGCACTACGCCGCCAAACGCAAAGACGGTGTATTGGTGGTCGTCCAGCAGTTCATTGCTTAGAATCGCGGTCGTTTCTTGCACGGCATATCCCTCCTTGTTGATACTATTGTACGCCATCGGGCGGCACACGTCAAGTACACCATTCACGCACAAAAATCGCCCATCAGCAGACTGCTGACAGGCGACCTTGTTTATTCCTTCCACTCCAGCGGATATTCCGACACCACATATTCCAGCGACTTGCCGTTGTTCTTCAGCGTCGTCAGCACCGCGTCGCGCGCCGCGCCGTCGCCGAAAACCGTCGGGGTGAAGTCGTTGCGGTCAGTGCGGCGGGAAATGCGAATCGGGATGATGCGGAAGCCTTCGTTCGTGATTTCGTCGTCCCGGATGCGCCAGCGCGTCTGGAACATGAAGCTGGACATGTCGCTCGGCTTGCTGTTGCCCGCAAAGCAGAAATTCCCCAGCGAATAGCAGATGTACACACCGTTATAGTATTCAATCGGGTTCATGCGGTGGCTGTGATGCCCCAGCACAAGGTCAGCGCCGGAATCCACCGCCAGACGGCCCATCTTAATCTGATTCTGCGTGGGCGAGTAGGCCATTTTCCTTGCCCCAGTGGAAGCTGACAATGACAATCGGGTACTGTTCCTTCGCGGCGGCAATGTCTTTTGGCACCTGATCCCAAAGCGTGTTGTAGCGGTCGATGCACAGGTAGCTGAGCATGGCGATTTGGATGCCTTTGACCTCCATCACGCCGACGTGCGTGCTGTTTGACCACACGATGCCCGCGTCTTCAAGGTGCTGCTGCGTTTCCTCGTAGACCGCCTGACCATAGTCAAGAACGTGGTTGTTCTCCAAAGAAACCGCTTCGATGCCGTTGTCCACCAGCATACTGACATGGTCGGGCGATGCGGAGAACAGGAACTCGTTATTGCGTTTTTCCGACGGCACATAGGTGCTGTCCGTCAGCGTGCCCTCGAAGTTGACGATGGTGAGGTCATCGGCGAGGAAAATGTCGCGGACGTTCGCAAAGGGCGAAGTTGTAGTCATTATCGTGCTTCTTCAGCTCATTCATCCAGATGTTGGTGGACTTTCGGCTGTCTCCGCCGACGGTGAAGTCCCCCGTTGCGGTCAGCGTGATGAGAATCGAACCGTCCTCCTCGTAGATGGAGACGGGCTCGTTATTCTCGTCGAGCAGGATGTCGTCTGCGTTGCCCGGCTGACTGTATGTGTTTTTGACCACATCGGGGTCAGCGTCGGAGAGAATGTCATCGAGGTCGAAGTCGTCCTCGGCGGCAACGAGTCCGGGGAGCAGCAGGAGCATCAGCAGCAGGGCTGTTATTCGGCGCATTTTGGAACCTCCATGGTAAAGTAGTAGCCTTTTTTGCGGAAAACTGGGTTTTCCCAATAAGCACGCGGGAGAAGTATGCAAGTGTGCTCAACTCAATCGCGAAAAAGGGTCAAGGGAGGAACTCCCTTGCAGGGTGCAGGGACAGAGTCCCTGCTGGGGTCAAGGGGCAACGCCCCTTGTCCCCCATAAACACGCGGAAGTTGTATGAAAAAGTCACCAACTGAATCGCGCGAAAGGGTCAAGGGAGGAACTCCCTTGCGTTTCCCTTACTTCCCGCACTTGTCGACAAACTCGCTCATGCGCTCAAGCGCAATGTTCAGCTTCTCCACGCCCGTGGCGTAGGAGCAGCGGATGTGCCCCTCGCCGCACTCGCCAAACGCAGTGCCGGGGACAGTCGCGATTTTGTACTCGTTCAGCAGCCGCTCGCAGAACGTCTCGCTGTCCAATCCCGTCTTTTTGATGCTGGGGAAAACGTAGAATGCGCCCAGCGGCTCAAAGCAGTCCAGACCCATCTTGCGGAACGAATCCACCATCAGGCGGCGGCGGCGGTCGTAGCTGTCGCGCATCCGGCGCACATCCTCATAGTCGTTCGCGCGTCCGGCCTGCAAGGCTTCCAATGCGGCAACCTGCCCCATGCGCGGCGCGCAGAGAATCGAATACTGATGGATTTTCAGCATGACCGACAGGATTTCCTTCGGCCCGCAGGCGTAACCAACGCGCCAGCCTGTCATCGCAAACGCCTTCGAGAAGCCGTTGAGCGTGATGGTGTACTGCCACATGCCCGGCAGGGACGCGAAGGAGATGTGCGTGCGGTCGCCGTAGGTCAATTCGCCGTAGATTTCGTCGCTGATGACCAGAATCCCCGTTTCGCGGACGACCTGCGCGATTTTCTCCAAGTCGGCTTTCTCCATGATGCCGCCGGTGGGGTTGTTCGGGTAGGGGAGAATCAGACACTTTGTGCGCGGCGTGATGGCAGCGCGGAGGGCTTCGGGGGTCAGGCGGAACTCGGTGTCCGCCGTCGTCTCCACGCCGACGGGCGTGCCGCCCGCGAAAATCACCGACGGGCTGTACGAAACATAGCTCGGCTGCGGCACAAGCACCTCGTCGCCCGGCCCAACCAGTGCGCGCAGGGCAATATCAATCGCCTCCGACGCGCCGACTGTCACCATGATTTCGGTCTTGGGGTCGTAGTCGGTGTGGAAGCGCTCGGAGAGGTACTCGCTGATTTCCCTGCACAATTCCGGCAGACCGCGGTTGCCCGTGTACTGCGTGCCGCCGTCGATGATGGAGTTGATGGCGGCGTTGCGGATGTGATAGGGGGTGACGAAATCGGGTTCGCCCACGCCAAGGGAGATGGCATCCTTCATCGTTGCGGCAATATCGAAGAAACGGCGGATGCCGCTGGGCGGAACGGCAGCGATGGCTTGGTTGATATAGCGGTCGTAATTCACGGCGAGACCACCAGCCTGCTGTCAGATTGGCTGCCGTCGAAGATGACGCCCTCTTCCTTGTAGCGCTTGAGGACGAAGGAAGTTTGCGTGCCCGTGACCATTTCCAGCGTAGACAGCTTGCTGGATACGAACAGCGCCAGTTCCTTCAGGCTCTTGGCTTCCACCAGCACCAGCAGGTCGTAGCCGCCGCTCATCAGATAGACGCTCTTGACCTCCTCGAAGCGGTAAATCCGGCGTGCCACAGCGTCAAAGCCCATGTCGCGCTGCGGCGTCACGCTGACCTGAATCATCGCCTCCACGCGCTCACGGTCGGTCAAATCCCAGTTGATGGTGGGCGCGTAGTGCAGGATGACGCGTCGGCGTTCCAGACTGTCAATTGTTTCCGCGACTTCCTCGGTGGACACGCCCAGCATCACCGCCAGCTTTTCCAGCGGCAGACGGCAGTCCTCCCGGAGCAGGTCAAGCACCTGCGTTTCCAGTCGTGTCATAGCGTTCCCTTCCTTTCGGCAGAAAAATATACATTCTTATTTTACACCTATTTCGCGGTGTGCGCAAGGGAAAGTTGTAAAAAGTACGCTGAATGAGCAGCGCATTACCCAAACAACATCATCCCCGCCCGTGCCGTCTTGCTCTGCATCCGAAATCCGCCCTTCCTTAGCGCTCGCAGCCTTGCCATTTTCCTCAGCTGCGGAATCTGGGCGAAGTCCGCCAGCAACTTCTGCGCATCTTCCGGCAGCAAATCGCCGTACGCTTGCTGAAATTGTGCGGCGTTGCGGTAGGAGAGGGCAATCCGCGCGCGGATGCGGTCGGGGGTGCGCAGTGCAGTCAGGGAGCGGCGGAAAAGCCCCGATGTGCTTGCACCCATGGCGTTCGTGCCGTGCTGGCGGTAGTCCGCAAGCGCCGCCGGAATCGGGATGATGCGCCCGAAAGCCGCCGCTGTCAGCGCAATGAACCAGTCATGCATGTGCAGGTCGCCCGTCGGCTGATGCTGGGCGCACAGGCGGCATAGCGGCGCGTTCATCATCAGCAGACAACCGGTCACGTTGTTCTGCACCAGCAATTCCGGCAGGGACTGCGCCGCCGGATTCCACCCCTGATGCCGCCATAGGCTGCTGTGCAGCGGTCGCCCGTTCGCATCTACAATCCGCGCGTCGCTGTGGACGAGAATCGGCGTGTCCGCCCCGAAACGCGCTTCCGCGTCGGACAGGGCGTCGTGCAGGCGCGTCAGCTTGTCTGGATACCAAATGTCGTCTTGGTCGCAGAGGGCGACAGGCGCGCCGGAATCAGCCGCTTCCCGCATCAGCGCAAAGAATCCGCCGACCGCGCCGAGGTGCGCCCCGCTGGTGGGCGATAGACAGAAACGCGCGTCCTGATGGCATTGGGCGGCAAGCAGCGCGGGCGTGTCATCCGCTGAACCGTCGTCGCGCAGAATCGCCGTGAAGGAAACCGCCTGCGCACACAGGGACGACAGCTGTGCCGGGAGGTACGCCGCGCCGTTGTACGCCGTCAACAGCACGAGCGGCGGCTTGCGCGTTACCATTTCCAGCCCCACTTGTTGAAGTAGCGGATGGTGCTTTTCAGGTGGTGGAAGGTTGCAGGGAAGGTGTGGGCACTGTCGCGCTTCCATGCGTGGGTGACGCAGATGTCGGGCGTGTAGAGGATGCTGCCGCCGTTTGCAAGCACGCGGCGGGAGAGGTCGCTGTCCTCGTGATAGAGAAAATAATGCGGGTCGAAGCCGCCAAGCTGCTGGGCGATAACGTGCGTGCGCACCATCATGAAGCACCCGGTCGCAAACGCCACGTTCATGCGCTTATTGATGTTCTGTCCCTCCAGCGTATAGTCGCTGCGAAGCTGCTGCCAGCGCGCGCCGGAAAAATTCAGTCGGCGGGCAAGCAAACGGCGAATCGTCGGCTCACGGCGGGGGAGAAACTGCTCCGTGCCGTCGGGATTCAGCACGCGCGGGGTGAGGATGGTCGCGCCCGTTTCGTCCATCACTTCAATCATCCGGCGCAGTACATCCGGCGCAAAGGTCACATCTGGATTGCAGATGACGTGGTAGGTGCTTTTCAGCTTGGGGAAGATAAGATTGTTTGCGCGCCCATAGCCGATGTTGCGCCGAACAGGATAATAATGAACGCCGGGGCAGTTCCAGCGCGCGGTAAAAAGCGAGGCGTCTCCTGGAGAATTGTTGACCACATAGAGGTCAAGATACACGTCGCTGTCCACAAAGCTCTGGATGCACGAAAGCATCTCCACGCCTGAATGGTACAGCACGACCGTTGCGCTCAGGCGATTCCGCTGCGTCAAGTCCTGCAAGGCTGATCGCTCCCTTCCGAATGGAATTTCTCCCTGTCATTCTACCCCATAGAACATGTTTTGTCCAGAATGGGGATGGCTTTTTTGCATAAATAATGCTATACTAAATGGGTATACAATCCCGCAGGAGGCGAATTTCCGATGACGAACCGGCTCATCCCTACGAACGCCGAACCGCTCTACCGCCAGCTGATGGCGCGCATTCGCGACGATGTGTCCAGCGGCGTGTATCCGGCGGAAAGCCAGATTCCGTCCGAGCAGGAGATGTGCGCGCGCTACAGCGTCAGCCGCGTGACCGTCCGCCGCGCCATCAGCGAATTGACGGACGAGGGAATTCTGCGCAAGCAGCAGGGCAAAGGCACGTTTGTCTGCACGCCCAAGCTATGCCGCGACCTGCGGGACATCAACAGCTTCCACGAGTGCTGCCGGATGCAGGGCGTTACTCCCGGCACGCGCCTGATTCACGCGCAGCTGTCCCACGCGGATGAGCGCACCCAGCGAGAACTGGAACTGCCGGATGACCGCGTGGTGGAGATTGAGCGCGTGCGGATGGCAGACGGCATCCCGGTGATGCTGGAAACGAACAGTTTCCCGTTGGCGTACAGCGACCTGCTGCAAGCGGATTTGAGCCAATCGCTTTACGCAGTATTGGAAGGGCGCGGCATTACGCCCAAGCGCGGGATTCACGAAATCAGCCTGCACTACGCGACGAACGCACAGGCGCGTTTGCTGGAAGTTGACCCCGGTCAAGCGCTGCTGCTGCTGCGAGAGGTTGTGTTCGACCAGCATGGCAGACCGCTCCACACGTCCTATCAGCTGATTCGTGGAGACAGGTTCACGTTCCGAATCTGACGCAGGGATTTCCCCTGCAGCCTGCAAAAAAATCTTGCAGGAATCAAGTCAATCAAAATCAATCATCATCATAGTACGCTGCCCACTGCAGCAATAGGAGAATTATCACCATGGCAAAATTTGCAATATTTGTTGACCTCGAAAACTGCGGCGCGAAAGTGCCGACTCTCAACTCCATCCTCGAAAAGGTCAAAATCCGCGGCGATATTCTGCTGGGCAAGGTCTACGGCTATACCGACCGCTTCTCTGACCTTAAAGAGCTGCTGCTCAGCAATACATTCACCGTCGTGCCGTCCCTGCGCTATGGCATCGCGCAGAAGAATAACGCTGATATTCAGCTTGTCGTGGATGCCCTTGAAGTCGCGTTCACCAACCCGCTCATTGACTCGTTCTGCATCGTCTCCGGCGACAGCGACTATACCCCCCTCGTTGGGCGCTTGAAGAGCATGGGCAAATTCGTGCTGGGTATCAGCCGAAGCGAAGCCGCCAGCACCGTATTTATCAACGCTTGCAATGAGTTCCAGTTCTTGGAGGGCGTGAGCGGCAGAACTGTCGCTCCCGCTGCCCCGAAGAAGCATCGCGCATCCACCGAGGAAGCTGCTGATGAAGCTGAGCTGAACAAACTGATTGTCTCCATTCTGGAGGAGTCCGCTGACACGGACGGCATGTACGCATCGGAACTGAAGGGGATTCTTTTGCGCTTGCGCCCGGACTTCAACGAGAAGTCCTACGGCTGCTCGTCGTTCGGGAAGCTGCTGACGAAATTGAGCCAGCGGTTTGGCGAACTGCGCGTGAAGAATGACAATTTTAATATGATGGTCAATCTGAACAGCGCGGAATCGGCGGAAGGGCGGCCGCAGCTGACGAAGGATAATTGGCGGGAGGCGTTCGCGGCGCAGCTGCAGGCGTATAAGGACGGGGGATTTGAGCGTGTGAATCCGTCCATTTTTGAAGGCGGATATATTGACGTCGTATCCGGATTTTACGGAGCGGAGTATCGGGTTTAAGCGATTTTCGGATGTGATGAAGCAATTGGAGAAGGATGGCTTGGTGGTTGTGGAGATGGATGAGCAAAAGACGATGCTGATAAAGTTATTATAAGGGCGGAAAAAGGGTCTTAGGCGAAGCACCAAAAGAGCAACACGCGGAAGAAGTAAGGAGAAGAGACCAACTCAATCGCGAAAAGGGGTCAAGGGGGGATTCCCCCTTGCGGGGTCAAGGGGCGGAGCTCCCTTGTGGGGTTTGGGGCAACGCCCCAACCGTTCCACGGGCGACCAATTCAAAGGAAGAAGTCAACCAAGGCGCAGGCAGCGAAGCGTCCCTGCCAGTAACTTTGCGCGTCCTCAGACGCGCCCCCCAAGCCGCTCTACCCAACAACTGTGCCGTGTCGCGCCAGATGGGCGCGACCGAACTGCTGGTCTTTCCAGACATAGCTGCTCTTTTCTGCAAGCAGGGGTTTCGCCTCTGCGGAGGCGACCAAAGGGCAATGAAAACAGACGAAGTCTGCGATCGCCCTTTGGAAACCTTCGGCGCCGCCACTTTTGGGGTTTCCCGTGGCTGGTTTTGACCGCAGATGAAAATTAGCTTGTGTACTTATCAATCATTGATGAAAGAAGGAAAAACTATGGAAACCGGATTGACCCGCGAGGAGGCACTGAAAGCACTTCAAACGTATAACCACGAACCCTTCCACCTTCAGCACGCGCTGACCGTCGAGGCTGTCATGGGCTGGTTCGCCAAGGAAGAGGGCTTCGAGGCGGAAAGCGACTTCTGGCGCATGGCGGGGCTGCTGCATGACATTGACTTTGAGCAATGGCCTGAACAGCATTGCGTAAAGTGCATCGAACTTCTCCAAAGCGCCCACGCGACGCCCGAACTCATCCACGCCGTCTGCTGCCATGGCTATGGTATCTGCACCGACGTTGAGCCGACGCTGCCAATGGAGAAAATCCTCTTCGCAGCGGATGAACTGACCGGGCTGATTGGCGCGGCGGCGAAAATGCGTCCGTCGAAGTCCTGCACGGATATGGAGTTGTCGTCGCTGAAAAAGAAGTTCAAGGACAAGAAATTCGCGGCAGGATGCTCGCGCGACATCATCCGCGCGGGTGCGGAACGCCTTGGCTGGACGCTCGATGAGCTGCTTGAAAAGACGCTGCATGCGATGGCAGACACCGAAAGCACCGTCGCGGAAGAGCTGAATTTGCTTTTGCAGGCATGAAAAACGCGCCCTGAATCGTTGCATCAGGGAAGGAGGAATACAACATGCAGTATCTGCGCCGACTTGTCTGGTATATCGCGTCGCGCCTGCTCGTGATTACGCTCGTGCTGGGGCTGATGGTCACTGGGTTCTACTACGCTATGAACGTGACGAACATCAACGTCGTCCTGAAGGATGGCATGGCGCGCCGTGCGCAGGTCATCATGATGACCGAGGATTCCTCCGAGCTGACGAAGTATTTTCAGGAAAGCTTTATTCAGCGCGACCCGCAGGTGCAGAACGCCATTGCGGGGTACTCCGCGTATAAGGACTACAACATCCGCGGCATGGATCACCGGCTGGAAATGTCGTTTTTCTGGGTATGGCCGTGGGACACGGTGGCGCGCGTGACGATTGTGGAGCGGATTCCGCGCATCGACGGGCGTGTCAAGGGCGCGTATGCTGATCAGTACGTTGCCGAGCAGGGGGCATCCGCCCTGTATCCGCCCGCGTGGCAGAGCATGAAGTACAACGCCATTCTCGTCAAGGAAAGCGGCAAGTGGCACATCCGCAGCCTGACAGTAGTGGAAGCCTTGGAAAATTGAGAAATCGGCAGACCGTGAATGGGCGGCCTGCCGATTTTTTGCGTATGTGAATGACTTCCTTTATTTCCCCTTCGCCGCATTCATCAGCGCCGGACGCAGCCCCTCCCGCTTCATCAGGCGGAAGTCAAAGCGCTCGACGATGCCAATCAGCTGACCGGAGAGAATCACCGTCAGCAGCGAGTACGCTATCTTTCCCAGCGGAATGTAGCAGAGCGACAAGCTCAGCACGATTAGGTCAGAGAGCAGGTAGACCCACTGAATTGGCAGACGCGTGATGCGGCTCAGGGACATTGAGAGCGCATCATCTCCGCCGGGCGCGCCGCCATAGCGGACGCAGATGCCCGCACCGAAGCCCACGAACAGCGAGCCGACAAGCGAAGCGATAAGCTGGGAGGAAATCAGCAGCGGGAACATAGGCGCAAACGGCTCCAGCAGCGCATACACCGCGGAATAGCACAGACACGCAACGGCGGAGTTCAGCAGGAATCCGCGGCCGAGCGTCCGCCAGCCCAGCGCGTAGCACAGGACGTTCAGAATCAGCGCAGAGAGCGCGGGGGAGATGGCGAACAGATGCTCCAGCAGCAGCGTCAGTCCCAGAACACCACCCTCTGTAACGCCGGAATGCGCGTGAATGTTGCACTATGCCCATCGCGAGGATGGAACTGCCCAAGATCATCATGGCGGCTGACTTGCGGGAAAAACCGGTTGACAAAATATCCTTCCTTCCTATTATATGAAGATGGTTACATACCATCGTACCTGAATTGGGGCGGTTTGTCAAGCGAAAACGAGCAAAAATCCAGCAGGAAGAGACGATGAAATCAGAATGATGGTACTTCCGGAAAAATCACAACCATTTTATCGAGACGCAAGATTTCGTTCGTTTTTTTTGTAAAATCCCTTTGCATAATGCGAAAAAATGCTGTATAATAAGGAGTGGAACGGACGGTTCCAAGGAATTTGAGCAAAGTGGCTTGCCCCCTTGGCGGCTCCACACATACGCCCCGAAATGACACATGACGGAATGAGGTTGATGGTCTGTGACGGACTTTGTGAGTACCTGGAATGAGGAATCCTTTCTGACGACGCCTGTTGCTCCGCTGGGCTTGATTGCCATGCGCGGCACGGAGGACATGGGCGCGACAAAGTGAACAAGTGGCTGCTGAAGTGGCGCAAGTACACGGAAGAAACCCTGCCGGGCGATATGTCCACAACGCCTGGTATGGGTCGCGAGGACTTCCTCGTGCGCGCAACCTGCCCGCGCTTCGGCAACGGCGAAGGCAAGGGACTGATTAAGGACTCCGTTCGCGGACTGGATCTCTACATCCTCTGCGATGTCGGTGCGTACAACTGCACCTACAACATGTACGGGCATGAAGTGCCGATGTCCCCCGATGACCACTACATGGATCTGAAGCGCACCATTGCAGCCGTCGGCGGCAAGGCGAAGCGCATCACCGTTATCATGCCGCTGCTCTACGGCGGCCGTCAGCACCGCCGCAGCGCCCGCGAAAGCCTGGACTGTGCGCTGATGCTGCAGGAACTCAACCGCATGGGCGTGAACAACATCATCACGTTCGATGCGCATGACCCGCGCGTCGTCAACGCGATTCCCGAAGGCGGATTCGAGTCCGTTATGCCCAGCTACCAGATTTTCAAGGCACTGCTGAAGCGCCGCAAGGACTTGAAGCTGGACAAGGATCATTTGATGATTGTCTCCCCCGACGAGGGTGCGCTTGACCGCAACATCTTCTACGCCTCCGTCCTCGGCGTGGACATGGGCATGTTCTACAAGCGCCGTGATTACACCCGCATCGTCAACGGCCGCAATCCCATTGTTGCCCACGAGTACATGGGCAAGGAAGTCAACGGCAAGGACGTGTTCGTTGCGGACGATATTCTGTCCTCCGGCGAATCCATGATTGAGGTTGCGCACCGCTTGAAGGAACTCGGCGCGAACCGCATCTTCTCTGCCGTTACCTTCCCGCTGTTCACCAACGGTTTGGAGCTGTACCAGAAGAGCTACGACGAAGGTCTGATTGACGGCGTGATTTCCACGAACCTGACCTACCGCACACCCGAATTGCAGGCAGCGCCGTGGTTCATCGAAGCCGACATGAGCAAGTACATTTCCTACATCATTGCGACACTCAACCACGACCGTTCGCTGTCGAAGCTGCTGTCGCCGTATGACCGCGTGCATAATTTGATGAACCGCTACAAGCAGGAGCAGGAACAGGGCTAATACTATTTTCAAATTCACCTGCGCCATCTGCTTGCGCCTTTTCCGCTCTGGCGTCTGGTCGTTCCATTTTGCGTAGCGCTGCTACGCTGCATTTCACGCTTGTTAGCCAGCACGAAAAATTCGCGGCGCATCTTGGCGCATTCTCATTTGGAAATAGTATAATGCCCCCTGCAAGTGCCTGATGGCATGACAAAACCCCGTCTGATGCTGGATGATGACCAGCGGTCAGACGGGGTTTTTCTTTACGGCGATTTCTGCGCCGCAGGGCAGGGGTTTCGCCTCTGCGGAGGCGATTCCCCCTGCATCAATAGAGAACGACTTCGGCAGAATCAGACAGCTCGTTCAGCCGCGCACTTAGCGCCTCACTGCACATGTCCTGATACAGCGTGTAAGACAGCACATCGTGAATCGCATCCGTCATCTCAATCGCGCCGCTTTTGGAATCGCACAGGTAGTACAGAATGTGCACCCCCGCGTCGCTGACAATCGGGTCGCTCCAGCAGCCGGGCTGCGCCATGCGCTCACTGAACGCCGCCGCTACAAACTTCTCATCCCACACGACCGAATCACGGTGCACCTGATACCCAACGGTCAGGAAATCCGCATCGTAAAACGCCACGTCGGTGTTGTACTCCGCCATCAGCGTCTGGAAGGATTCGCCCGCGTTGAGCCGCTCGTCAATGGCATCCACCGTCGCCTGAACGCTTTCAAGCCGCGCTTCGTCCGTGTCGCCCTCAGCAGGCAGGAGAATTTGCAGGATGCTGCGGTAGCCCTCCGGCTTGTACCACACTTCTTTGCCGGAATACAGCGCCGTCTCGAATGCCGCGGCGTCGCCCTCGAAGCGCTCCTTGCTTGCCGCCACGTTTGTCTCGTAGGCGGACTGAATCGCGTCTTCCGTCACCGGGTTGTCGCCCAGCAGCACCGTGTAGTAGTTCACCATTGCACGCTGCTTGCGGTAGACGGCAATGTAATCCTCCACCGTCACGCCAAGCGCCTTGGCATAGCTCAGGGCGAAGGAAGACATATCCTCTTCGTCGCTATAACCGAGTTCAGCGCGCAGAGTCTCACCGACATTTGTCAGCGCCGTCTCATAGGCGGTCTGTCCCTGCGCTTGAATCCAGTTTTCCGTCTCTTCGTCGAAGTCATAGCAGCCCTTGGCGCGCATGTCCTGCTCGATGAACATGTCCTGAATCGCGGTGGTCAGCGCAAGGTCTTCGATGTAGGCGGCCTGCGTCTCATCCGTCTCGTCATACGCGCCGGAAAGCAGCTGCTGGTACTGTGTCAGGTAGGTGACATAGGCACTGTAGCGCAGCTCCTCGCCGTTGACAGTTGCCATCAGCTTATCATCGGTGCTTTCTGCCAATGCGCAGGAAAACAGCAGAAGCAGGGACAGCAGCAGGGCAGTTAAACGATGGATTCTCATGATAAAAACCTCCAATCAAGAAATGCGCCGGAGATGAACAACCGGGAGAGCCGGTTCGCGCGTTCATCTCTGGCGCAAAGGGGGGATGCGGAGGTCTGGCGGGTTGCAATCCGTCAGACCTCCGCAAATGACTCTTAGTAGCTCAGACCGAAGCCGGAGACGTAGGAGTTGCCGTCGGCATCCTTGTAGATGTAGCTGCCAGACGGAGACTGCGCCAGCACTTCAGGAGCAATGTACTGATCCTTGTCGTAGCCGGGCACGTCATTCGGGGAAGCGCATTCTTCGTAGAGCAGGTTGCCATCCGCGTCGCGGACTTCCGTCAGGGCGATAACAGCCTCGCAGGAAGGCAGGGTCACAGACAGCTTGCCGGTCGGGTTGTAATTGCCGACGATGACGTCCACCTGCGCGCTGTACGCATTGGACAGGGAAGCCGCGGAGGTGGTGTACTGCGCCAGCAGCGCGTCGCAGTAAGGCTCGAGGTTGTCCAGGATCCACGGAGAGGTGCAGACGATGGTCGCGATGACCTTGCCGCCCTTTTCGTGCATCTTGTTCGCAGCCTTCTGCAGCTTCTTGATGCCTTCAACAGTGGTCACGTCAACCATTTCGCCGGTCTTACCCTGACCGCCCGCGCCGAACATAGCCGCCATGGCCGCGTCTGCGCCGCCGCCCAGCTGACGCTGAGCCACTTCAAAGCCGTCCACCAGGCTCAGAACGCCTTCGGTTTCGGAAGCGCCCGCCTTGTTGGTCGCCTTGGGCTGCACATAGAAGTACACAACATCGGCATCATCCATATCCTCGCAGACGGTGAAGCCCTGCTGCACGAACAGCTCGGCCAGCGCCTTGAGGGTCGCTTCGTTTTCACCAGTGCCGGTGTAGGAGGCGATGTAAACCTTGGTGCCAGCGTTCTTGCTCAGCGGCAGCGTGTTCTCATGGTTCTTCATGAGGACGGTCGCCTTCAGGTGGAGGGAATACGCCTGGTCATGAGCGGTTTCCATGTTGGTGGCGCGCACGACGTCAGCCTGTTCGTAGTCCAGGTAGGGGTTCTCGAAACGACCCTGCTTGAACAGCGCGGTCGCACGATTGATGTTGGCGCGGTCGAGGTCAGCCTTGTCCAGCAGGCCGAATTCAACAGCGGAAACAATGTATTCCGGAGCCGGCTCAGCGCCGATGGCGTCGGTGCCGGCCTTGATCAGCAGCGCGAAACGCTGGATGCTGGTCAGGGATTCCACGCCGTAGGTCTGGGTCAGGGTGATACCGGAGTCGGAGTTCACGAAGCCCTTGAAGCCCATGATGTCACGCAGCAGGGTGGTGATGATTTCGGAGTTGTAAGCAGAACCAAGCTGCTTGACGTCGATATCATGGCCACGGTAGGTCTGCGGGACAGAGCGGACATCCGCCGCGTCGCGGGAGTAGCAAGGCATGATTGCGCCCACGCCTGCGTCAACAGCAGCCTGGAAGCCGACCAGCTGGTACTTTTCCAGAGAACCGGCAGTCGGGTACAGACGCCACTGACCCTGAGAGGTGTGAGACTCAAAGCCGTTTTCGGCAGCGCCGTCACCGGGGAAGTGCTTCGCAGACAGCACGACGGACTTTTCGTTCACGCCGTCCTTGCCATACTGATAGCCGTCCACCAGCGCGGTGATGATGCCGGCGGTGACGTCGGGACGCTCGCCGTAAGTGCCGCTGTTCCGAGGCCAGCGGGGATCGGTCACCAGGTCGATCTGCGGGCCATACATGAAGATGATGCCCTGCGAACGCCACATCTGGCGGTCAACCTCGGCATAATCCTTGATGGCGTCGTAGTTGCCGTCGCCCAGCACCGCTGCCGCCATGCCCAGAGAATCCGGGAAGCCGGCGGAGATCGGGTTGGAGATCAGCGTCACCGGGATTGCAGGCGTACCCGCCTTGGCGGAATCCCATTCAGCAAACGCAGTGGTCACGTTGTTGTACAGCGCAACGACAGAAGCGTCGTAGTTCAGACCGCCGCGGTACACGCCCGCGCGAATCTTGCCAATGGACATCACCTGATCGTCCAGGCTGGCGAACGAAGAGGAAGCCGAATTCAACATAATCAGGCTCTTCGTGGTTTCGCCTTCGGGGATGACGGTCATAACCTTGGCGGGATTGATGGTGCCGTCTTCATTCTTGACATCCGCAAGCGTCTTGGAACCGGGCATAACCATCAGGGCGTTCAGGACGAAACCAGCCTGTTCGGTCAGCGTCATCTTCGTGACCATGTCCGCGGCGCGTTCTTCCGCCGGCAGACGCCAGTCTTCGAACGCGTCCAGCTCGTGGTCGTTGTCGGAATCCTTGAAGTACAGGCCATCCTGCTGGATGACACCAACGGTCGTCACGCCGATGGTCGGGCCATTCTCGTTCTGATAGAACGCAGGCTCAAGGTAGGTCTTGGTGGGGTTAACTTCTTCCGCGTTGTAGGGAGCAGGAATGTAGGTTGCTTCGGTCGCCGTTTCCGCCATCGCGGGAATCGCAGACAGCAGCATCGACGCTGCAACCGCCAAGCTCAGAATCCGTTTCATGCTGAGGGTTCTCCTTTTCCGTTTTCTCTTCCTCATGCTGCGCGAAACATGAGGTGCTGGTAATATAATAGCATAAAAATCGCCAGATTGGAAGGGGCTTGTCTTGAATGCTTGTACCCCCGTCGCAACCGTGTGGACGTTCCGTTCACGACGAAAATATGTCGCGAACGGAAACTTTTTGCCCTATTTGGGAGGAAAATGAGAGAAAAGCGCAAAATCACGAATGGCATATACTGGAGCTGATGGCAGATTGTGAAATGCGCAGTATCTCCTTCCCGGCAAGTCCGCGGGCGCAATTCAGCCTGCAAAAAAAATCAGCACCGAGAGAAAATCCTCAATGCTGATGGGCAGCGCACTAATGTGCAGCGTGTTGGAAAGAGCGGGTTGATGGCGCAAAGGTTGGGCATTTCGTCTTACTGGTTCTGCGTGCTAACGCGGGAAGCGCTGCTTCCCTCCGGCGGGTGCAGAACTACCGTCAGCTTAAAAATGCCATTTTCCGCAACCACTGTCGCTATGCCGTCATACTTTTCAGCAATTGCCTGAATTGACCGCAAGCCAAACCCATGTCCCGTGCCGGCCTTTGTCGTCACCGGCATATCATCCACCATGTTCAGCGGCGCTTCATAGCTATTCTCCACATGCAGCACCACCATGCCGTTCATGGCGTTTGCTTTGAGCGAAATCACCCGCTTCTCATGGTCGGTCACCTTGTTGCAGCCCTCCAAGGCGTTGTCCAGCGCATTGCCGAAGAGCGAAAACAGCTCCATTTCCGACATGAAGCCGAAAATCGACCCGTCAATCAGGTACGAGAACTTTACTCCGCACGTTGAGCAGAGGATGTTCTTCTCCGTCAGCACAATGTTGATGGTCTCGTTGCCGCACTCAACAACCGTGCCGTACTCGATGATGGAGTCCTCCAAGCGGTCAATGTACTTGTCGAAACTCTCCTTGCCTGCTTTCGAGCGGATGGTGGCGATTTGGTGCTTCAGGTCGTGGCACTTGATTTGCAGGGACGTGATGCCGTCGCGGCTCATCTGGTAATACTGCATCTTGTTGGCAATGAACTTCTGCATTTCCTCGTTGTCCTGCCGATAGCGGGCAAGGTCGGCAATGGTGATCAGGATGATGTAGTTTGTTGCAGTATAGAGCAGGGCGCAGAGATAGAACATGAAGGACGAATCCGGCGCCGAGGTGAACACATGCCCGCAATATTCCAGCACTATTTGAAAAAGCAGGAAAACGGCGACCGAAGCCCGGACAATGCGGGAAGCCTCATTGAGCGGCGGATTGCTGTGAATCAGCCGCTTATAGAGCAAAAGAAGCGGCTGCACACACGGCGATATACACCAGATACGACACAAGGGCGCCGGAAACACTGTAACGTGACCAGACCGACGCGATACCCGTCATCCCAAATGCCGCTGCGAAAACCTTGAATGTGTTCCATGCGAGCTTGAAAATCGTCAGCGCAAGCAGTCCCATGTAGCACGATTCGGAGAGGGTTGTGTGGTAACAGATGGTATACGCGCCCCAATAGAGCAGACTCATGACCAACAGGTGCAGACTGTACCCGATGCCCTGCGCGACGGTTGTTGTCAGGCAGAGGTCAATCCAGTAGCGCGTCAACCAGCTGACGGCGCACAGCGCGATGAAACTGACAAGGATGCGCAGGGGGAAATAGGGCTTCTTATGTCCGTTTCCCATCGTCATCAGCAGCAGAAAAAACACCAGCGCCGTGGAGACGCGGTGGTCAATCGTCGAAATCCACCATGAGTCATGCAGCATGTTCATAGGTTTTCCCCCAGAAAGTTCGAGAAATGCTGCAAAATCTCTTTGCGGTGCGATTTGGAAATGGAAATCTGCGTGCCATCGACAACGAGAAAATCATTGTTGATATTTGACACATAGCGCAGGTTGACGACATACGAGCGGTTGCACATGATGAACCGCTTCGGGTCGAGCCGCTTCATCACGTCGGAGAGCCGTCCGCGGATGTCGTAATTCCCCTTGGTGGTGTGATAAACCAAATTGTGGTCAAACACTTCGACATAGATAATATCGTTGGTAGATAGGCTGACAATGCCGTCGGAAGTCTTGAGCGCGAATGCCGCGTTCGATACGCCTTCCAGCCGCTTCATTGCTTTATCCAGCACATAATTGATGGAGCCTTGGTCAGCCGGCTTGACGATGAAATCCAGCGCATCCACCTCGTAGCCCTTGATGGCAAGCTGCGCCATATGGGTGACGAAAATCAGCACGGAATCGGTGTTGATTTTGCGCATGATGCGCGCCACTTCCAGCCCGTCCAGCTTATCCATGCGGATATCCATAAACACGATGTCGTGGTTCTCAGTGCTGCGGATGAAATCCAGCGCGCCGTTGAAGACGTGAATCATATACGCCTGACGGTTCTGCTGGAAGTAGGTATCGACAAGCGCCTTGAGCGCGCTGGAATCGCTGCGTTCATCATCGACGATGGCAATTAGGAGCATTCGTCTCGCCTCCCCCTTGCGTGAAATATTCTGAAGCCATTATAGCATGGTTTCGGGGTTTGGACAAGTCGGAATATGCGGAAATTCCTGCTTTTCCGCTGATTTGCAGGGGTTTCACCTCTGCGCAACAAAAAGGGCACACAGCTTTTCGCCCTGTGCCCCGAAAATCCTCAGGGAATTCCCGAAGAAGAAATCGAATTACTTCTTCGCGCCCTTCTTCTTGCCATCCAGCACGACCAGCACAAACGCCACCGCCGTCAGCGCGCCCAGTGCCCACTGCGCAATATTCAGCGTCAGCTGCCACCACGTCGCTTCGCGTACCACGCGCGTGTACTGGCTGATGCCGTCCATGCCACGCGAGTTCACAACCGTGTTCAGCACACGCTTTGCGGACGTGCGCAGCGCCTGCGCCACCATCGGGTTCGCCTTCGCGCCGTCAGGGCCGTAGTCCTTCAATTCGCTGATGTCTTCGCCCACGAAGTTGTCCGGCAGGTCGTTGCCCGCGACAATCTCGTTCACCTTCACCATGTAGGTGCCGTCGTACATGTCCGTGACCGCGAAGCCGCTCATGCCCGCTTCGCCGCGCAGCCAGTCCGTCAGCAGCTCGGTGTACGCGCCTGCCCAAATGGCGCCCAGACGGTTGAACGCCGTCATCACGCACTGTGCGTCCGCCTGAATAATCGGCAGCTCGAAGGCGCGCAGGTAGATTTCGCGCAGCGCCTGCTCGTTGCACCAGGTGCCGATGCCCGCGCGGTTGTTCTCCTGATCGTTCAGGACAAAGTGCTTGTTGTAGACGTACACGCCCTTGCTCTGGATGCCCACGGTCTCCCGTGCGTCAATCAGACCCGTCAGGATGCCGTCCTCGGAGTAATACTCAAACACGCGGCCAGAATAGGGGGAGCGGTGGATGTTCAGACCCGTGCCGTACAGACCAGCGTAGCCTGCCCACATGGCGTCCTCGCCGATCAGTTCGCCGACTTCCTCCACCAGCTGGCTGTTCATCGTTGCGGCGATAATGCCGTTGCAGGGGTAGCAGGTACCCTTCATGTTCTTGTCGGGGTCGTTCGTCTGCACCGCGTAGCCGTTAGAACCGACGGAGTATTTCTGCGTCACGCCGGACGGGCCGTTGTGGTCAACCGTCTCCGGCTTGCCGATTTCGTTGATAGCAATCGTCATGCGCAGACCGTTGGCGCAGATTTTCGCCAGCTGGTCGAACGTCAGCTGATCCATGAAGGTGTCCCACTGCGGGTCGTCCGCGTCGACACCGCGCATGTTGATGAGCTGCAGATCCGCCTGCTTGCCGAACACCGGCCATTCGTAGCCGTCAGCGGAAGGAAGGTCACTGTCGGTCAGCACCGTGTCGTCGAAGAGCTGCTGGGTCATCGCCAGCTTCACCGCGCCGGGCGTCACCGTGCCTTCCCAGTTGCTGCGGGAGTAGTACGTCACCGTGTTGTCGCCGCTGCCCTCGTAGCGGTTCACGTCCGCCGCTGCGAACAGGGAGGTGACGTCGTTGCCCGTGCCGTACGCCTTGGCGTAGGTCGTCGCGTCGAAGGAGTAGGTCGCCGTGTAAACCATCGAAGCGTCGCCGTCTGCGGTCATGCCGTCGGCGGTCGTCTTGCCCTTCACGGTCAGGATGTTGTTTGCCGCCGCGTGCGCGTTATCGGCAATCGTCAGGTAATGCGCGCCTTCTTCCAGAATATACACGCCCGTGTTGTAAGCGTCGTAGCTGGTCAGGAAGTATTCCGGCACGGAGACGGTCACCGTCTCGCTCTCGCCCGGCTGGAGCAGCTTCGTCTTCGAGAAGCCTACAAACTCCACCGCCGGCTTTTCAATGTGATTCTGCACGTCGTAGTCGGTATAGGGCTTTTGCGCGTAGACCTGCACCGCCTTCTTGCCCGCCTTGTCGCCCGTGTTGGTAACGGTGACAGTCAGCTGATACTCGGTCTTCAGCCCATCGCCGACCTTCTGCACCTGCATATCGGAGAAAGCGAAGTTCGTGTAGCTCAGCCCGTAGCCGAAGGGGTACGCGACGACGTTATTGTACTGGAAATTGCCCGCGTTCGGCGTGCCCAGCACAACGTCCTCATAGCGCGTTTCGGTGTACTTGTAGCCCAGATACACGCCTTCCTGATAGACCACATAGTGGTTGTAGCTGTTGGCGTTGGCGGGATAGGTGTACTTCTCCTGACCTGCGTAGGTGTAAACACCGAAGTTGTTCTGCACCGGGTCAAGCTGATTGTCCTTCCACCAAGTGTCCGGCAGCGAGCCCGACGGGTTCACCGCGCCGGAAAGCACGTCGCCCAAGGCGTACAGACCCGTCTGACCGACCGAGCCGACCCACAGCACCGCGTCCACGCCGTAATCCTCTTCATCCGCGAACGCCATCGAAACCGGGTTCGCACTGTTGACGATGACGGTGATGGAGCGGATATTGCCGTCCTCCTTCATGCCCTTCAGGCCTTCCAGAACGCTCAGCTCGGCCTCGTTGAGGTGCAGGTAGTCGCCGCTCTCCTCGAACGTGTCCTCGATGCCGGCACCGACGTCGTTGCCTTCGCCGCCCACGCGGCCGATGACGTACACCACGTCTTCACCCTGCCCCAGGGTATCGTCATGGTTCTTTTTGACCTGCTTCCACTTGACTTCGCCGATTTCGTGGCCGTTGCGCTTCTTTTCCTCGCTCACATACCAGTTCAGCAGGGGCTTGTCCACCACGTCGAAGCCCGCGCCGGTCAGCACATCGAGGTAGTTCGGGGCGCCGTCCGCGTCCACCGCGCCGGAGCCCGTACCACCGTAGACGGGATCCATCGCCGTCACGCCGACGAGGGACACCTTTGCGCCCGCGGCAAGCGGCAGGACGCTGTTCTTATTCTTCATCAGCACAATGCCTTCGCCCTCGACCTCGCGAACCTTCGCGTTGCCGGCGGCTTTCAGTTCGGCCAGCGTGCTGTACTTGCTGTCATAGTAGCGGACGTAGCCCTCTTCGGTCACGCCCTCCGGGAGCTTGGTAACGATTTTGGTGCTGCTCGTGCCGAGGAAGGAGTTGAGCTGCACTTCGCACTCGTTGGCGATGATACTGCCCGTGACAACCAGCGCCGTCAGGCACGCCGTGACATTCAGAAACACTTTTTTCAGCGTCCGATGCTTGGAGGTAGATTTCATAAGAATCGGGTTCTCCTTTCAAATGACGTTTATTCTGACACACGAAAAAACGCCCTGTGAGTGAATGTCAAATCACAGCGCCAATGCGGTGGCGGAGACTCTTGCGCCGGGGAAACATCGGGGGAATCAATGCGCGTAGTTGACCGCCCTGTGTCCGCCCGGCCACATTCTATCCTTATTCTATATCAAAACGGCACAAAAGTGAAGAACGTTTGTCGCACAAAGGAACACAAGCGTCGCAAGAACAAAAGATACCCAAATACGGCATATTTTATGCCGTGAACGGAATACAATTGACGTGAATTGACATAAATGTGACGCGAAAGCGCGTTTTTTTTGCCTTTTCCCAATTCGCGCGGCGCGGAAACGATTTGCAACGATGGTCAAAATATGACATAATATTTCTATCCCAACGTGTGCCGTTCAGAGGCTGATGAGGAAATGCGGTTCCTCACCAGCGGAGGCGGCAAAGGTTCGTTTGGCTGCGCGGTGATGCAACAATCCCTATGCGAATAGGGCAATGGCTGCACCGTTTCTTTGCGGTGCAAAAAAATCAGGAAATCCCTTTGACAGGGCAGAAACCGGGCGAAGGCAGAAGTCGGCGTGTTCCCGGTTGATGAAAGGAGTTCATTTTCCATGAGCAATTCTACCAAGAAGGGCTTTGGCGTTTATGCGACGCTCGTCTCCGCGGTGCTGGCGATTGCGGCGGCGGTCATCTATCAGGTGATTGGCGGCAAGTTCGGCGCGACGCAGCGCGTGTGCTATGACCAGTGGGTTGTGCTGCTGCTTATCGGCGGCGGCGTGGTGTCCGGCGCGCTGGTGGGGCTGAAGAAGTACGGCGTGGCGAGCGCGATT
>VOFJ01000338.1_pt1 | contig 40000 bp, 39 predicted proteins | sample 5384081 | NCBI WGS metagenome assembly VOFJ01 (sample SAMN12384729, study PRJNA508395) | human gut metagenome | isolation source: healthy gut I | host: Homo sapiens
ATTCATTGTACTTCGTTCAGTTACGTATTGCCAGTCAAGAAGTGCCTGTAAAGAGATTGCCGGCAGCAAATACCTTGATTGAACCGATAGATGTGAGGTTCGGTTTGAGGAACGCGCTGTATAAACCCTGAGTATGATCAGTCCAGATATCTTCATTTTTTGTACATAACTCCTTGGTTGCACTGTTGTTGCCTGAGGTCTAGAAACTATTCCCTTCCGCATTCGGGTAGATAATCCCGTTGGTGCCGCTGACCGTTGTCTCGCTCCAGTTCTCCATGCCGCTGTTTTCAATTTTATCGCCCTTGTTGGCTGTCATGTCAATCGTACCGGAGGCTTTCACTTCTGTATTGACGACGATGCGGTATTCGTACAGATAGCCGGGGCGAATGCCGGTTGCGCTTATCATGGTGTTGTCTTCGTTGTAGGCACCGTTGATCGTGGCCGTGAATGTGCCGTTTTCGGAATTTTGGTTTCCTTTTACGGCAGTTTGCCATGTGGTATCACTTGTCCGTTTGTACTCAATCACGGTTTTTTCGAAATCGGCAGGAGTTACAGCGCACGAAAGTGTTGCGGTGTTTTTCCAAAGGTTTACGTCGTTGTTATATGCTACACTCGGTGTGATTGGTGTTTCGACGGTCTTGACATATTGCAACGTAATCGGTGTTTCTTGCCCTGCATTGTCAGTTACTGTAAACTTGAAATCAGCTGTTGTTGTCTGGTCTGTGGGGCTGACCGATGCAAGCAGATCGATCAGGCCGCCGATCTGAAAAAATACATACTGCTGGTTTTGCAGTTGAGCTGGGGTCGGAAATCCGAGTTCGGCTAAAGCGGCCGCCATGTCGTTATTGGCGGGATTGGTCAGATCCATCGAAGATGCGAGTTTTGCCATCTCCAGCAAACTTTGTCCTAATCCCTCCATAGGAGTTGTCAGTACCGACGAGGTGATATCTACCTGCATCGACTTGATGCCGCCCGGTGCGCTGACCCGGATATCGGCGCTGTTGCCGCTTTCGGCCAGTTCGACGGGTGTCGTAAGGTCTTCGTGGCCGAGCCACTCGACGGTCGGAGCTGCGGCTTTGGTGAATGATGCGGTCTGATCCACCGTGTAGACCCAGTTGGCGACGACGGGCGTCGATCGGGTGATCGTGAAGCTTGCTGCGTTGCCTTTGTCGGTGCAGGCCGAGAAGGTCAGAGCGCCGTAGCTGTCATCAGGGAGCACGTTGAAAAAGGTTTCGCTGTAATCGGCCGAAGGAGCCGTGCCGTCGGCGTAGGTGACGGTGATGTGCTCCGAGTCGATCGAGATGGGAGAGCCTGTTGCGGAGGTGCCTTCGGCGACCAGCGTCGGGTTGATAGCCGACGGATCGTATGCGGCGTTCGGGTCCGAGGGAACGGTGAAGGTCAGCTGCTCGGAGGCGATCGGTTTTTCCGACGTCAGCATGACGGAGGCTATTTTCTCCGACGCAGCGCCGCTTTGCAGTTTGAGCGCGAGGATCGAGGTGATGCGGTGAAGATTGAACTTTACGGCATTCCCTTCCGGCGTTTTGCCCGGCTCGGCGTCGTTGTGGGTGATGGCGTCGGCGGCCATGATGTCGAATTCGCTGTTGTATTTGTTTCCGTTCTGGGTGCGCAGGGCGCTGAAAGGAACCGTTACGGTCGTGCCGGAAACGGCGGCGTTTCCGTTGTGAGGGTAGAAGGCGCGGTACGCCCAAGTGCCTGCGGTGCCGGTGAGCGAGCCTGTAAAAGCCTTGCTGTCTGTGGCGTACGTAAATTGCAGGAGCTGCGTGAAGTCGTTGGCGAGGACGCCGAGGTTGTCTTCGCCGTTCCATGTGCCGGTAAGACCGGTTTCGAAATCGACGTTGATGTTGGCGCGGCTTTGTTCGCGGGGAGCGATATCGGCGAGAAAACCGACGGCAGTTGCTCCGTCGCCGGATGTTGCGGGAACTTCCTCGTAGGTGCTGCACGCGCCGAGGAGAAGCGCTGCGGTCAGCGTTAAAAGAGAGACTTGTTTTTTCATGGCTGCCGGTTTTTTATTCGTTTTCGCCCAAATAAAAATCGTCGTAGCAGCTCAGGGGGCTGATTCCGTCGGAGGAAGGGACGTCTCCGGACGTGGCAAATCCTTTTTCCGCGGCGACCTCAATCGTCTCGATCATCGGGGCGGAGTATTTCCCCCCCTTTCGTGGTTGATACAATTCCCATGGTATGCAATAGTTTAAAGTGACCTAACAAAAATAGGCGGGAAGCGGATCATCTGAAAATAAATTCAATGAACGGGCAGTGTTTCATCACGAAAAGGCATATTTGCCTTGTGGAACCGGAATCGATTGCGGCAATATTGCAAGGCGGTGGAAATCAATAAAAACCTCCCTGCAGGCGCAGGGAGGTCGGGGGTGAAGGCCGCGGGGCCTTCGGGTTTGTTATCGGGAGATCAGTATACCCACTCGAAATCGTCTACCCAGAGTTTGTTCGCGTCGCATCCGGTCAGGTAGTCGCCCAGATAGCTGGTCGCAGTCGAAATGACCAGCGTGTAGTTGCCCGTCGGAGGCGTGTCCGTCTTTTCGTAATAGACGATCGGAAGCTCCAGATCCTTCATGCTGCCGGTGTGAGACTCCGTGATGTAGGCGGAACCGTAGCCGATGATTTTGCCTTCGTTCAGGCTCGATACGGTTTCCGGGTCCCAGAACGTCGTTTTGTCTACCGAAGTGCCCGATTGCACCGCATGGCGGTCGCTCCATTCTACGATACAGACGAAGATGCGTCCTTTGTCGAGACCGGTGCTTACGGGCGGATCGTTCTTGACCCGGTTGATTTCGCCTATCTCGGCGGCATATTTCAGTTTGAGGGCGGCGGGACGTGCGGAATAGGTATACGGCTGTCCGAATTGTGCGTAACCGACCGTGCCGTCCATCACGAAATCTCCGGTGTAGAGGTTGCCCGCAGCGAATGCGATGACTGCATACTTCGCGGCGAGTTGCGCGCAATAATCACCGACCATGCCGGGATATGTTGCCTGAGTGCATAATTTGTCGGTTCCCGAACTGGTCATATAGCCGTTGTTGCCGCTGTCCCAGAATTTGTCGGTCCCTGTTGCGTCTTCGTATTTGACGGCATTCGGATAGGGTACGTTGGTCGAACCTATGATCTTTTTCATCGATTTCGTGCTCCAGCTCTCCATGCCTGCATTGGGAATGATGTCGCCGAGGTTGTTTTTGGGCGTGAATTCGCCCGAAGCGACCGTTGCGCCGTCGGCGAGCAGTTGGTATTCGTAGCTCTTGCGGGCGAAGATGCCGGTCTTGGGATCGACGCTATGGATCGTCAGCCCCGCTTCGTTGGTGCCGGCGGTCCAGTCGGGGCTGATCAGGGCCGTGCGGCTGCCGTCGTCGTTCGGCCCGGAGACGCTGGCGGCGTTCCATGCGCTTTCGCCCTTGATGCGGTACTCCAGTGCGACGCTGCCGGCGTCGGCGAACTGATTGCTGATCGTCAGCGAGGCGGTGTTTTTCCAAAGGTCCGTTTGATCTACCCGCACGAGCGCCGGGGCCGTGAAGGTCAGCGATTGCTCGGTCACCTGCCCCGCGAGATCGGTTACCTTGACGTCGAAGACGTGTTCGCTGCCGGGGTCGGGACCCAGCAGGAGGATCATCGGCACGAGTGCCGTGATGTCGAAAACGCACTCTTTTTTGTATTGTATTTCGGTCTGGCAGCTGAGTCCGAGATCGGCGAAGGAGATTCCCTCGATGACTTCGGAATCGTTGAACAGATTGAGTTTCGAAATGCCCAGCATGCTCAGTACGGGCGACGAAACATCGACTTCCAGACCGGCAATGCCTCCCGGTACATGGATGTTGATGGCGGCGGAGTAGGTGAGCTGGTTGTTGTCGTCCACGGTGATTTCGTGCGTTTGGTCGATATCCTGTCCGGGCCAGTCGAACGACGGAGCTTCGAGCGGAGCGAAGACGGGCGTTTCGGCGCGCTTGTAGAGCTTGCCTGCGGCAAACGGTTTGTCTGCCCCGCGTTCGATGGCGACCGTACCGATCCGGGTTGCCGTAATCACGTCTACAGTCAGTTTGTCGTAGCTTCCCGGCATGATGTTGAAGAAGGCGTTGATGTCGTTGGCGTCGGGAGCCGTGTCCTGCTCGAAGCCCAGCGCGATGACGTTCGACGGAGCGGTTTGGCTGAATGCAAGCCCGGATCCCGTGTCCGAAATGTCGAAGTCGATGCTCTCGGCCGAGAGCGTCTGGGCTTCGTTCTCCGAAGTCAGCAGCAGGTAGCGGACTTTGTCGGCATTGGCGCCGCCTTTCACCTCCAGATTGAGAATCGAGGTCAGGCGGCTGAGGGTGAATCGGATCGGATCGCCTTCGTCGGTTTTGCCCGGTTCGGCATTGGCGAAACTCAGGATGGGGGCCGCCAGCGCGTCGGAGGCGCAGTTGAAAGCGTTGCCGATCTGGGTGCGCAGGTTCCCGAACGGGATGCTGGCTTTGGTGCCGTTTACGGTCGCATGGGGATAGAAAGCCATGTATTGCCACGCTCCGGTCTGCGCCGGCAGTTCCCCTTCGAATGCGAAGTCGCTGTCGTTGTAAGTGAACGGCCGGAGTTCCGGGGAGGAGCCGGGAGCGGTGAAAAGAACTCCCATGGCGTCGTTGTCTTCCCAGTATCCGGTGAATGTGCTTTCTCCGACGGAGATGCCGGCGCGGGTTTCGGCGTCGTCGGCGACATCGGCGCGGAGTTTTACGAACGTGTTGCCGGCGTGTGCCGGATCGTTCGTCTCGTCGTAACTGCTGCAGCCCGCGGACAATGTGGCCGCAGCGAGGATTGCCAAAGCTTTATAGGAGTTTTTCATAGCTGCGCCGTTTTTTATTCGTTGTCCAAATAGAAATCGTCGTAGCTTACGCCGGTCGGCTCTACGCCGCCGCCGGGGAAGGAGTTGGCAAATCCCTTTTCGGGCTGCACGTCGATCTGTTCGAGCAGGGGTGTGACATAGCACAGCTTCCCCGCCCGGAGGGTGGTTACATTCTTCATAGTCAAAATCTGTTAATTGCGTCGGAAGCAAATGTAGGAAGGTCCTGACTGAGATGAAAATAAATTCAACGAACAGGCGTGTTTTTTCAACGAATCGGTTGATTTGACAGATGGTGGTCGGGCTGAAATGCTTTGATAAAGAGCGAAAAGGTGTGTCGGGCGAACGAGAAAGGCCGTCCGGATCACCGGACGGCCTTCGTATCGAGCCTTTCAGGCGGTTATTTTACGTATTTGTTCAGCCAGCCGAAGAACTCGCGGTTCCAGACGAGCGAGTTCTGGGGTTTGAACACCTGATGGGCTTCGTTTTCGAACTCCACCAGACGGGCCGGGATTCCGCGGACGCGGGCGGCGGTGAACGCTTCGAGCGACTGCGTGTAGGGGATGCGGAAGTCGTATTCGCCCGTGAAAATCAGTATCGGCGTGTCCCATTTCTCGACGAATTTGTGCGGCGAATTGGTGTAGGAACGCTGTGCGACTTCGTTCGACCGATCCCAGTAGGGACCTCCGTAATCGTTGTTGATGAAGAACAGCTCCTCGGTTTGGCCGTACATCGACTCGAAGTTGAAGATGCCACAGTGCGAGATGAAGGCTTTGAACCGTTTCTCGTGGCATCCGGCGAGGAAATAGACCGAATATCCGCCGTACGATGCGCCGACGCATCCCATGCGGTTTTCGTCGGCCCAAGGCTCCTTCGCCACGTCGTCGATGGCCGAGAGGTAGTCGCGGATGTTCTGGCCCGAATAGTCGCCCGAAATCTGGTCGAGCCACTCCTGTCCGAACGAGGGCAGGCCGCGGCGGTTGGGCGCCACGACGACGTACCCTGCGCGGCCATCAGCTGGAAATTCCAGCGGTAGCTCCAGAACTGCGAGACGACGCTCTGCGGACCGCCCTGACAGTAGAGCAGCGTGGGGTATTTCTTGGCGGGATCGAAGTCGGGAGGCAGGATCACCCACGTCAGCATCTGCTTGCCGTCGGTGGTCCTGACCCAGCGTTTCTGCACCTCGCCCATTCTAATATTGTCGTAAACGGGTTTGTTGATGGCCGACACCTGCGTCAGCGTGCCGTCGGCGGGGTCGACGCCGAAGAACTCCGTGGCCATCGAGATCGTGCACATTTCGGCGGCGATCCTGTCGCCCGCCATTGAGAAGGCGTTGATGTCGTGGTCGCCGCGGGTCACCACTTCGACTTCGCCGACCGAAGGCGCGATGCGGCATATCTGGTGCGTGGCTTCGATCGGGGCGATGAAGTAGAGCATGTCGCTGCCGCTCCAGACGACGTTCATGGCGTTGTAGTCGAAATCCTCGGTCAGGTCCTGCATTTGGGCCGTCTGGCAGTCGTAGAGGAACAGGCGCGCCTTGTCCGACTCGTTGCCGGCACGGCGCTGCGAGAGGAACGCGATCTGCCGGTCGTCGGGCGACCAGACGGGGTATTTGTCGTAACCCGCCATCGTGGCCATGTCCGCGATCGGCTCGCCGGTATTGACGTTTACGGGTTTGCAGATGTTCTGCGTCACGCCGTTTTCGAGGATGTAGACGAAGATGTCCGAATCGGTCGAAACGGCGTACTCGGTGCCGGTCAGCGGCTTGCAGGTGTACGCCAGCATCGTTCCGGCGTTGTTCCACGCGATTTCGGCCATGTCGAAGTAGGGCGCCAGCGGAGCGTCCCACGCGGCGTCCTTGCCGATGATGTCCACGCCGGGTTTCAGCCCCTCGGCTCCGAAGTCGCCGACGAAGATATGCAGGTAGGAACCTTCGTCCCAGTAATTCCAGTGGCGGGCCATCAGGTCGTCGTAGATGCGGGCCTTCGATTTGTCCATGTCCTTGTAGACGTCCGACGACTTGCGGTCGCAGACCTCGACGCGCTGTACGTACCATGCCTTGTCGCCGCGGGGGCTGATGCCGAAGCCTTCGATGTCCTTGTCGAACGCCGAGAGCTGTCTGGCGTTGCCGCCTGCGGGCGTCATTTCCCATACCTGCATCGAGCCGCTGCGGTCCGAGAGGAAGTAGATCTTCTCCCCGTCGGCGCTCCACTTGGGATCGGCGTTGTTCGACGCGGTGTCGGTCAGGCGCGTCACGGCCTTGGTCGCAAGGTCTTCGACCCAGATGGTCGTCACGCCGCGGTTTTCGGCCATGTTGTAGTCGGTCTGCGCATAGAGGAGCGTACGCCCGTCGGGCGAGAGCGACGAGGAGCCTGCACGGCTCATTTTCCACATCACCTCAGGGGTGAGAATGCCTGCGGCGATCTCATCGGCCGTCAGGGCATTGTCGATGGTAAGGGGCTGCGGCCGCCTGTCGTCGCATGCGCTCAGTCCCGTAGCTGCAATAGCCATAAAAAGGAGTAATTTTTTCATTTTCGGTCGGGTTTCTTCTATTTATTCGTATTTTTGCATTCAAATCCGATCGGCATGAACCATACCGTATATTTTGCAGATAAATCCGTGATTTTCACTTCGGACGCGCCCGGCGGCGAATGCTATGCCGTCGTGCCCGCGGATCCGGCGGACCTATCACGAGCGAAGGTAACGAAAATTCTCGAATCGCACAACTGCGTCGCAGTCGTTTCTGCCGATCCCGACGCGGCGTTCCGCTCTTTTGCGGCTGATTTTACGCAGATCGAAGCGGCGGGCGGCGTGGTGGTGAACGACCGCGGCGAGTGGCTGATGATGCGCCGCAACGGCCGCTGGGACCTGCCCAAGGGACATCTCGAATGCGGCGAGCGCATCGAAGCGTGCGCCGCGCGCGAAATCGCCGAGGAGACGGGCGTGTGCGCCGAACCGGTGCGGCCGCTGTGCCGGACGTGGCACGCCTATTATTTCCCGAAGACCGAACGCTGGGAGCTGAAACGCACCCATTGGTACGAACTGCGCGCGGCGGCCTGCGGCGACCTCGTACCGCAGACCGAAGAGGGGATCGAGACGGTCGTCTGGTGCGCTCCGGCCGAAGCGATGGCTCATGCCGCCGGGAGTTTCCCTACGGTGCGCACCGTGCTCGAACGGCTCGAAACCTGTCTGTCCGCCGATAAAAAACCATAACCCATATGCTTTCAATCTCCGCTTCCGCCTATCCCGACTCGAAGCCCCATTATGCGATCCTCGACGGTCTGCGCGGCGTCGCGTCGCTGGTCGTCGTGGCCTTTCATCTTTTCGAGGCGCATGCCGCGAGCCATGCCGACCAGATCATCAACCACGGCTATCTGGCCGTCGATTTCTTCTTCGTCCTTTCGGGCTTCGTCATCGGCTATGCCTACGACGACCGCTGGGGACGCATGACCTACCGCGATTTCTTCAAGCGCCGTCTGATCCGCCTGCATCCCATGGTGGTGATGGGCATGCTGATCGGTGCCGCGGCGTTCTACTTCGGCGCAGGAGGACCTTACGAAATGATCGCCGGCGTTCCGGTCGGACGCATGCTTCTGATCCTGCTGCTGGGGTGCCTGATGATTCCCGTGCCGCCGTCGATGGACATTCGCGGCTGGAGTGAGACCTATCCGCTGGACGGCCCCGCATGGTCGCTTTTCTTCGAGTATATCGCCAATATCTGCTATGCCCTTGTCTTGCGGCGGCTTTCGAAACTGTTGCTGGGGGCGCTCGCCGTTGTCGCGGCATGCTTTACGGTGCGTCTCGCCGTGACGCAGGGCGATATGATCGGCGGCTGGGCGCTCGACGGCGAACAGCTCGGCGTAGGTTTCACGCGGCTGGCCTATCCGTTTATCGCCGGACTGCTGCTGTCGCGCGTCGGAAAGCTGATCCGTCTGCGCGGCGCTTTCTGGCTTTGCAGTCTCTGCGTCGTCGCCGTGCTGGCCATGCCGCATCTGGGGACGGACCGCTTGTGGCTGAACGGTCTCTACGACGCCGTGTGCATCATCGTCCTCTTCCCGCTGGTCGTAGCGGCCGGCGCGGGCGGCAAAGTCACGGACCGGGTGTCGAAAAAGGTCTGCGGTTTCTTGGGCGACATCTCCTATCCGCTGTATATCACGCACTATCCGTTCGTCTATATTTACACTGCGTGGGTGGTCGATACCCGTCCCGCATGGCCCGAAGCGCTGGGGTGCGGCGCGCTGGTTTACGGAGGCAGCATCCTGCTGGCGTGGTTGTGCCTGCGTCTGTACGACGAACCGGTGCGCGGGTGGCTCAAACGCCGCTTCATGCAGCGCAAACCGGTGCAGGGGTAATTTTGTCGTACGGACGGCCTCTGCCGGGTGAAGATTTCCGGTTATAGCAAAGACCTGCCGAAATCGGCAGGTCTTTGCTGTTAAGGAGGGTTGCGGGACAGTTACGAACCGATTGCAGATTGGTTGCGGATAATTGCGGATCGGGGGCCTGTCGCAGAGCGGTTTCGGGCCTGTTGCAGAGGGGACTGACGGGGCTGTCGGATTGTTGTGAATTCGTTACTGTGCTGTTGCAGGACAGTCGCGGGCGTTCGGACCGGGCGAACGGGGCGTTGAGCGATTCGCTCATGCCCGGCCGCCGCTTTTTCGTGTCGTCAGTTCGATCTCTCCGTCAGTTTCTCCTGCACCTCGTACGCTTCTGCGATCAGGTCGCGCGGGTAGTCGTACATTTCCAGAATCCGGATGGCGTTGCGGGTGGTGAGCGGTCCCGTGTGCAGCCGGTAGTCGAAGACCAGCTTCCCGCCGATCACCTCCTCGCGGAAATGGTGCAGCTCGTAGCCGTCTTTGCGGAGCAGCTCCGCCAGCTCGACGTCGTGCGTCGATACCAGCACGAGATGCGGTCCCCGGTTGAGATGCGCCAGTACGGCTTTTCCGGCGGCGATGCGTTCGGTCGTGTTCGTGCCCTTGAAAAGTTCGTCGAGGGCGAACAGACACGGCGCCGGCTCCTGCGATGCGTCGATGAACCGTTTGACGGTCAGTACTTCCTGCAGGTAATAGCTCGTCCCTTCGGCGATGTCGTCCGAGATGCGGATCGAGCTGTAAATCTTCATGTACGGAGCCGTGTAGGCCTCGGCGAAACAGATGTCGAGCGTTTCGGCCAGCAGGGCGTTGAGTACCAGCGTGCGGATGAACGTGGTCTTGCCCGACATGTTGGACCCGGTGAGCAGCAGCCCCGTGCCGTCCAGCTCCAGCGTGTTGGGAACGCAGTTTCCGATGAGCGGATGTACGACCTCCTCGGCCCGCAGGTATTTCCCGTCGGTGAATTCCGGGCGGCAGGTCGGCGTTTCGCCGCGCAGGCGTGCCGCCGAAATCGCGGCGTCGGTCTCTCCGATGAACCGGAACAGTCCGTGGATGGCGTCGCGGCGCGCTATGATGCTGCCGATGAAGCGGTGGAAGAGAATCACCTCGACGTTGAAGGCCGCCTTCAGCAGTTCGAGCACCAGCCATACGGCCGCGGCCAGCTCGTTGGCGCTGTCGCCCTGCGTGCCGACCACGCGGCTGCGCCGTTCGACCTCGGAGACCTGACGGATGACCTGCAGGGCCTCCTCCGTGCCGGGAACCTCCTCGGCCGCGAGATGCCGGGCGGTCCGCAGCGCCAGCGTCAACTGTTTCACGGCCGAAGCATAGATCGAAATGTTGAGCTTGTTGCTGTAATGGATATACATGTTCGCGGCGAAGACGGCAAGAAACAGCAACAGCAGCAGCGGATAGAGAAAGCTTAGCAGCAGCGACGCCACGGCTGCGGCCGAGAGCAGGTAGACGAGAGCGATGCGGCGCACCTGCTCCGGTTTGTCGAAAATCAGGTTTTGCAGGTCGTAGGCGTCGTCGTCCGAGAGCCGCGAAAGGTGTTTCGCGCATTGTTCGGCATGTCCGGCGTTCCCGGCGAAATGATCCGTCCTGCGGCCGAACTCCCGCACCTCTTCCGTGCCGCGCAGGGTCCTCAGCCGGGCGTACAGGTATTGCTGTCCCGGCTTGGAGGCGGTGCGGTCGATGCGCTCGAATACGGCGTTGAGGTCGAGGTCGGCCGTGGTCTCGGCGTCGATGGTCTGAAAAAAGCTCTCTTCCGAAGAGACGTTGTAGAAATAACGGCTTGTCAGGTCGAAATTACACGCGGCCCGTTTTTCGCCGGACGCTCCGGGAAGCCCCAAAAAGGTTGTCAGGTATGCAGTAGGTTTCATGGTCGCGTGTCGGTTGTTCAGGCGTCCGACCGGCCTTCCGGTCGGACGCGGGGCGGTCGGCGGGGGAGCCGTGTCGCATGCGGTCCCGCATTCCGTGCCGCCTCTCCGTTAATATTGCGGTGCGGCGTTCATCGCCTTGGCGATGCCTTCGGCGATCTGATCCAGTCCGCCTTGGAGTTTGCCGCCGATCATCATTTTCATCATCATATTCAGCTCGATGTGCAGCACCAGCCGCATGCGGGTGTCGGTGTCCGAGACCTTGTGGAGCTGAATCCAGAATGCGAAGTCCATCGGCACTCCGCCGCCGTCGGCGACGATCTTGACGTGCCGGGGCGCTTCGCGCTCCTCCATGCGGAGCTTTACGGTGAAGCCTTTGGCTTTGAACGAGCAGGTGTTTTCGGTCGCCTGCCACTCCTCGACCTTGTCGGCCACGGCGGGCGTCAGGTTGTCGAAACGGCTGATGACGGCGTAAATCTGTTCGGCGGGACGCAAAATCTGTTGCTGTTTGGAGATATATTCCTGCATGGTTGTATTGAATGGGTGAATCGGATTTCAGCGCAGGGTCGGCCGGAGTTTATCCCTTCCGGAGCCTGCCGCCTGCAAAAGTAGTGATTTTTCGCGGGACGGGCAAATTGTCCGCCGCCGGGGGCGGAACGTGAACCGCCCGGCAACCTGCCCGGTGTAGCGGGGCGTGTTGCCGGGCGTATGTGCAGGCTCGGAGTGTCAGTCGATCTCGAACGTGCGGGCCGTGTCGCTGTCCACGGTGATGCGTACCGTCATCGCGTTGTCGGGCAGCAGCTGCTCGATCTTTTCGGGCCATTCGACCAGACAGAGGTCGCCCGAATAGAAATACTCTTCGTAGCCGAAGTCGTAAGCTTCGCGGACGTCGTTGATGCGGTAGAAGTCGAAATGGTGGATGCGGCGGCCGCCCTTGCCCTTGTACTGGTTGACGATGGCGAACGTGGGGCTGGTTACGGTGTCCGTCGCGCCCAGCTGCGCGGCGATTTCGCGGATCAGCGTCGTTTTTCCGGCGCCCATTTCTCCGCGGAAGGCGACTACCGTGCGGCGGCCGAGGGCTTCGATGACCGCTTCGGCGACGTCCGGCAGGTCGTCCTGCGAGGTGATATGGATGGTCTTCATCTATTGTTTGGGTTTTAAGACGATGTAGGGCACGATCATCTCTTCCATCGAGATGCCGCCGTGCTGGAATGTATTGCGGTAGTAGCGGATATGGCGGTTCGCGTCGTTGTTGTAAACCAGAAAATCCGAATTGTAGGCGAAGATGTAGCTCGACGTGAGGTTGCTCGACGGAAGCTGCACGTCTTCGGGCTTGAGTACTTCGTAGACGTCGCGGGAGTTGTAGGCCAAGTTGCGGCCCGTTTTGTAGCGCAGGTTGGCCGAAGTCTCGCGGTCGCCGGTCACCTTCACCGGATTGTCCACGCGGATGGTGCCGTGGTCGGAGGTGATGACCACCGTGTGTCCCCGTTCCGAGAGGAGTTTGAGGATGGTGTAGAGGTCCGAATGTTCGAACCACGAGCGCGTCAGCGAGCGGAACGCCGCGTCGTCCTCGGTGAGTTCGCGGATGATGTCGGTTTCGGTGCGCGCGTGCGAGAGAATGTCGAGGAAATTGTAGACGATGACCGAGAAGTCGGCGTCGTACACCTTTTGTATATTGTCCACCAGTTTGCGGCCCTGTTCCGGGCGCACGAGCTTGTCGAACGAGAATTTCCAGTTCTTGCCGTTCTGGGCCATCAGCCGTTTGAGGAACTCCTCCTCGTACTGGTTCTTTCCGCCCTCCTCGTTGTCGTTGAGCCATTTGTTGGGCATCAGCTTGTCGATGGCCAGCGGCATCAGTCCCGCGAATATGGCGTTGCGGGCGTATTGGGTGGCCGTGGGCAGGATGGCGCAGTAGAAATCGTCCTGCGCCACGTCGTAATAGCCTCTCAGCAGCGAGGAGATCGACCGCCACTGGTCGTAGCGGAAGTTGTCGATCAGCAGCAGCGTGGTCTTCGGATTCTCGTCCGCCACCGGGAAGATGTTGGTGCGCATCAGCGTGTGCGACATCACGGGTGTGTCTTCCGAACGCCTGTTGATCCAGTTGTAGTAGTTGCGGCGCACGAACTTGCAGAACTCCTGATTGGCCTCGGTTTTCTGATAGGTCAGCACCTCCTTGATGCTCTGGTCGGTGGATTCCGAAAGATCGACCTCCCAGTTGGCCAGCTTGCGGTACAGCGAACACCAGTCGCCGAAGGTCTCGGCCATCTGCAGCGATGAGGAGATGCGTCCGAATTCCGAACGGTAGTCGGCCGTGGTCTGCTCGGTGACGAGCTGCTGCTGGTGGACGTTCTTCTTGATCGAGAGCAGCACCTGATTGGGGTTCACGGGCTTGATGAGGTAGTCGGCGATCTTCGAGCCGACGGCCTTGTCCATGATGTTCTCCTCCTCGCTCTTGGTCACCATGATGACGGGCGTGGTGGGGCGCACCTCCTTGATCTTGGGGAGCGTTTCGAGTCCCGTCATGCCGGGCATCATTTCGTCGAGGATTATCAGGTCGTAGGCCCCTTCGGAAGCCATGTCGATCGCGTCGTAGCCGTTGTTGCAGGTGTCTACTTCGTAGCCCTTCTGTTTGAGGAACAGGACGTGGGGCTTCAGCAGTTCGACCTCGTCGTCCACCCAGAGTATTTTGACCATACCGTTAGCGGAATTTAGTTTGCAAAATTAGTTATTTTATTATCAAACGCAAAAACCGGGTGTTTATTGAGTCCCGTGTTTTCCGGCGCGGAATAAAACCGCTTCGGCGCCGGCGTGCAGGGGCGGAAATCCCGCCCCTGCACGCCGGAATTCCGGATGGCGTTTTGGGTATATTTTTGTTCCCAAAAGGTCGGGGGCGCTTTTGGATGTTTAGAGGATATGTTACTGATTTTCAATTGATTGTTGTGTCGTCCGTCCGGCGGAGTCCGGCGGGGAATAATTGCCTGGCACATAATATTTTAATTTTCCGCCGAGTTTTGCCCGATATTTGTTATCCTCTTGTTCCAGTGGCTGGTAGGGGACTGCGGGAAAAATAATGAAAAAAATCTGCGGTTTGTTGGCTAAAATGTAAATAAAGCGTATATTTGCAGTCCGAATGTCTTCACACGAACTTAATAATTTAATACTATATAGAAATGACAAAGGCAGATATCGTAAGCGAAATCGCTAAGAGCACCGGAGTTGAGAAGGTGCAGGTACAGGCAATCGTTGAGGCTTTCATGGATAGCATCAAGACGTCGCTGACCAACAAGAACAACGTGTATCTCCGTGGTTTCGGCAGTTTCATCGTAAAGAAGCGCGCCAAGAAGGTTGCCCGCAACATCTCGAAGAATACGACCATCACCATTCCCGAACACAACATTCCCGCTTTCAAGCCCGCCAAGAGCTTCGCGGCGAAGGTGAAATAATTTAAATAAATAAGAACCTCAAAAAATCAAGGACTATGCCAAACGGAAAGAAGCATAAGCGACACAAGATGGCTACCCACAAACGCAAAAAACGTTTGCGTAAGAACCGTCACAAGAAAAAGTAGGGTAGCACTTTAGTGCTAAACGATAGATAAAGCTAAAGGAACCCAAGTTCTTTTAGCTTTACCTATTTTCTATGGTTTTTCGTGGCGGCATTCTGCTTTCGGTGCATCGGGCGCCGTGCAGAGATGCCGTTTCCGGGAATCCGAACCTCTCCCGATACTCTTCCGAGGGCGTTCGGGGCGGTCCCGGCGATAACCGCAAAAATAATCCGGGTGCCTTCCGCGCCCGGACCGCGTGCCGGACGACGGGTCCGCACGGTTTTTTATCCTTTGGAGTTCGCCGCCACTTCAGACCAAAAAGCGGCCTAACCGGTTTCAGTATTCCGCGTCTTCGTCTCCGGAGCGCGACACACGATATAGATGAACAGAGAATTAATTGTCAACGTCAACCCGACCGAAATATCCATTGCGCTGTGCGAGGACAAGGTCCTTGTCGAGCTCAACAAGGAGCAGTGTCAGACCGGATTCGCCGTCGGGGATATCTACCTCGGAAAAGTACGTAAGATCATGCCGGGTCTCAATGCGGCATTCGTCAATATAGGACACGAAAAGGACGCCTTTATCCATTATCTCGATCTGGGCGGTCAGTTCCCCTCGCTCCAAAAGCTCGTCGCTTCGCAGCAGCCCGGCAAACGGGGCCTGCGCGTCGAGGGAATGAAGCTTGAACCGCCCGTGGAGAAGTCGGGCAAGATCGGCGACTACCTGCAGGTCGGCCAGAACATCATGGTGCAGATCGCCAAGGAGGCCATCTCGACCAAGGGTCCCCGTCTCACGGCCGATATTTCGCTGGCCGGACGCAACGTCGTGCTGGTGCCCTTCTCGTCGAAGGTCTTCCTGTCGCAGAAGATCCGTTCGGTGGACGAGAAGAAACGCCTGAAGCGGATCGCCGCCGCCGTGCTGCCCAAGAATTTCGGCGTCATCATCCGTACCGCGGCCATGGAGGCCAAGGACGAGGATATCGAGCACGACATCCAGACCCAGATCGACCGCTGGCGCAAGACCTGTGCGGCGATCAAGAAGAGCACGGCTCCCGCCCAGCTGATGAGCGAGATGAACCGCGCCAATACGATCATCCGCGACTCGCTGAACGGTTCGTTCTCGCAGATCGCCGTGGACGACGAGGCGATGTACAACGACATCCGCGGTTATATCAGGCAGATCGAACCCGAAAAGGAGAAGATCGTCAAACTCTACCAGGGCAACGTGCCCATTTTCGACAACTTCGACATCTCGAAGCAGATCAAGTCGCTGTTCGCCAAGTACGTGTCGCTGAAGCGCGGCGCTTACCTCATCATCGAACATACCGAGGCCATGAACGTCATCGACGTCAATTCGGGCAACCGCACCAAGGCCGAGGACAATCAGGAGCAGACGGCGATGGACGTGAACCTCGCGGCGGCGAAGGAGATCGCCCGCCAGCTGCGCCTGAGCGACCTCGGGGGCATCGTCATCATCGACTTCATCGACCTGCACAAGGCGCAGAACAAGCAGGCGCTGTTCGACGAGATGGTGAAGCTGATGGCCACCGACAAGGCCAAGCACACGGTGCTGCCGCTCACGAAATTCGGACTGATGCAGATCACCCGCCAGCGGGTGCGCCCCGTGGCCGTCGAGAGCGTTTCGGACGTCTGTCCGACCTGCAACGGCTCGGGCAAGATCGAACCGACGGTGCTGCTGGACAAGAAGATCGAGAACCAGATTTCGTTTCTTACGCAGGACCGCGGTCACAAATATATCAAGCTGGTCGTCAGTCCTTACGTGGCGGCGTTCCTTCGAAAGGGCCTCTGGTCGCTGCGCCGCCGCTGGGAGTGGAAGTACAAGGTGCGCCTTCAGATCGCCGAGGACCAGAGTGTCGGGATCGTCGAAATCCACTACCATGACAAGAAGGATAACGACCTTATAACCAAATAAGGTATGGCAACCGCCCGCGAGCAGCTGGCGCAGTTCGCCGCCGGGTCGGAAGCCCTCGGCAGACTGTGCCGCGAATATGAAAACAGGAGTGCTACCGTCCACCTCGAAGAGCTGGTCGGCGGCGCTCTTTCGTTCTATGCCGCTGCCGCTGCGGCGAAAACCGGGGGCGTACACGTCTTCGTCGCCGAGGACCGTGACGCTGCGGCCTATCTGATGAACGACTTCTACAACCTGCTGGACGAGAAGCAGGTCTATTTCTTCCCCTCGTCCTGGAAGCGTTCGGCGGCCTACGGCGCCGAGGATGCGCAGGGCGTGGTGCAGCGCACGGCGGCGATGAACGCCGTGCGGAATTTCACGGGGAAGGGCTACCTGGTGGTCTGCACCTATCCCGAGGCGCTGGCCGCGGGTCGCCGACGCCGAAGCCCTGCAACGGGAGACCATCGGCGTGAAGGTCGGCGACCGGATTTCGATCGAGGTGCTGGAGCAGGCACTCGTCGATGCGGCCTTCACGCGCGTCGATTTCGTCTACGAACCCGGCCAGTACTCGGTGCGCGGCGGTATCGTCGACGTTTCTTTTCCTTCTCGGAGAGCAAGCCCTACCGACTGGATTTCTTCGGCGACGAGGTCGACTCGATCCGGCGGTTCAACATTTCGAGCCAGCTGTCGTCGGACAAGCTCGACCGCGTGGAGATCATTCCCGACCTGAACGCCGGGATTCCCGCCTCGGCGAAGGTCTCCTTCGCGCAGTTTGCGGGCGCGGAGGTTTCCTGGTGGTTCTACGACGCCGATTTCGTGCTGCGTAGGGTCAACGACATCCGCCGCAGGACGCTCTCGGACATGGAGCATCCCGATCAGATCGACTCGCTGCTGACGAGCCGCAATTCGCTGCTGGCCGACCTTTCCGGAAGCCGGATTTTCCTGCTGCGCGACAATCTTCCCGAGCGGCCGGCGGTCGCAGCGGTGAAGTTCTCGACAGCGCCGCAACCGAAATTCAACAAGAACTTCGAGATGCTGGCCGATGACATGATCCGCAATTCGCTGCGCGGCTACGAGACCTATATCCTTTCGGAAAACAAGGTGCAGGTCGAGCGTCTCGAAAATATCTTTCACCAGATCGGACGCGGGCAGGCCGTCGTGCGGCCCCTTTCGGTGACGCTGCACGAGGGCTTCGTGGACAACGACCTGAAGTTGTGTCTCTATACCGACCATCAGATTTTCGACCGTTACCAGCGTTACCGCATCAACGGCGAGATCCGGCGCGACGAACAGATGACCGTCGCCGAGCTGAACCAGCTGCGGCCGGGCGACTATGTGGTGCATATCGACCACGGCGTGGGCCGCTTCGACGGGCTGGTGAAGATCGCCGCGGGCGACGGACGCATGCAGGAGGCGATCAAGCTGGTTTACAAGGACGGCGACGTGCTGTTCGTGAACGTCCATTCGCTCCACCGCATTTCGCGCTACAAGTCGGGCGACGGCGAGCCGCCGAAGGTCTACAAGCTGGGCAACGGCGCATGGCAGAAGCTCAAGAACGCCACCAAGAAGGCTGTCAAGGATATTTCGCGCGAACTGATCGCCCTCTATGCCAAACGCAAGGCTTCCAAGGGATACGCTTTCTACGCACGACAGCTATCTGCAGCATGAGCTGGAGGCGTCGTTCCAGTGGGAGGACACGCCCGACCAGCAGACGACCGTGGCAGCCGTCAAGAAGGACATGGAGTCCGACCAGCCGATGGACCGGCTGGTCTGCGGCGACGTGGGCTTCGGCAAGACCGAGGTGGCGATCCGCGCGGCGTTCAAGGCGGCCGTGGACGGCAAGCAGGTCGCCGTGCTGGTGCCACGACGATCCTTGCCTTGCAGCACTACCGTTCGTTCACCGAGCGTCTGCGCGATTTCCCGGTGAGGGTGGAGTACATCAACCGCACGAAATCCGCGAAGGAGGTCAGCCAGATCCGCGAGGATCTCGCCTCGGGCAGGATCGACATCCTGATCGGCACGCACAAGATGCTGGGCAAGCAGATCGTGTTCCGCGATCTGGGGCTGCTGATCATCGACGAGGAGCAGAAATTCGGTGTCGCCGCCAAGGAGAAGCTCACCGAGATGAGCGTTTCGGTCGACACGCTGACGCTTACCGCCACGCCCATTCCGCGTACGCTGCAATTCTCGCTGATGGGTTCGCGGGATTTGTCCGTCATCTCGACCCCGCCGCCCAACCGCCAGCCGATCCTCACCGAGTCGCACGTTTTCTCGGAGGAGATCATCCGCGACGCCGTCGAGGCGGAACTCGCCCGCGGCGGCCAGGTCTATTTCGTCCACAACCGCGTCGAGGATCTGCCGGCCCTCCAGGGGCTGATCACGCGTCTCTGCCCGAAGGCCCGCGTGGCCGTCGGGCACGGCAAGATGCCCGCCGAGCAGCTGGAAAAACTCATCATGGACTTCATCTACGGAGAATTCGACGTGCTGGTCGCCACGACCATCGTCGAGAACGGCATCGACATTCCCAATGCCAATACGATCATCGTGAACAATGCCCAGAACTTCGGCCTGAGCGACCTGCACCAGCTGCGCGGACGCGTGGGCCGCAGCAATCAGAAGCCTACTGCTACCTGCTTTCGCCGCCCGACGAGCTGCTGTCGTCCGATGCGCGCCGCCGCCTGCGGGCCATCGAGGAGTTCTCCGATCTGGGATCCGGCTTCAATATCGCCATGCAGGACCTCGACATCCGCGGCGCGGGCAATCTGCTGGGAGCAGAGCAGAGCGGATTCATCGCCGATATCGGTTTCGAGACCTATCAGAAGATCATGAACGAAGCGATCGCCGAACTGCGCGCCGAGGGGCTGCACGTCCCGGGCCTGAGCGACGGCGAGCAGGGGGTGGTCGAACAGATGCGCTTCATCGACGACGCGCACATCGACATCGAGGTCGAAGCGGCGCTGCCGGACGCCTACGTCTCCCAGCAGGCCGAGCGTCTGAAGCTCTACCGCGAGCTCGACTCGACGAAGGACGAGGAGGCTTTGCAGGCCTTCGAGAGCCGCCTCGCGGACCGTTCGGTCCCCTGCCGCGCGCCGCGAAGGAGCTGCTGAACGTCGTGCGCCTGCGCTGGGAGGCCATCCGCCTGGGCATGGAGCGCGTGAAGGTCAAGAACGGACTGATGATCGTGCATTTCGTGGGCGAGGAGAATTCGCCTTTCTACAAGAGCGAGGCCTTCATGACCCTGTTGCAGCGGGTTACGCAGCGGCCCGACCGATTTGTGCTCAAACAGCACAATAATCGGCTGGCGATGACCGTTAGGAATGTCAAAGACGTGGAAGACGCATACAAAACGCTGCAGCAGCTTTGAATCTGATCGTAGACATAGGCAATACCCTTGTCAAGTTGGCCGTTTCCGACGGCGGGCGGATCGTTGCCCAGCGCTGCGTGGAGCGGCTGCATCCGTCGATGCTCGACGAGTTGCTGGAGGGCCGCAGGGCCGCGAAGGCCGTCGTTGCCTCGACGCGCGGCGAAGCGGACGACGTGACGGAGATGGTCCGCCCGCGTGCGGATTACCTGCTGGAGTTCACCTCGCAGACCCCCGTGCCGGTTGCCAACGCCTACCGTACGCCCGAGACGCTGGGCCGCGACCGGCTGGCCGCCGCCGTGGGCGCCACGGTGCTTTACCCGGGGCGCAACGTGCTGATCGTCGACTTCGGCACGGCCGTGACGATCGACCTGGTGACGGCCGACAACACGTTCCGCGGCGGGTGCATCTCGCCGGGGATGAAAACCCGTTTCCGGGCGCTCCACGACTACACGGCCTGCCTGCCGCTGTGCGGCCCGACCGATAGCGGGGAGTTGCAGGGGCTCACCACCGAAGAGGCCATCCGCCTGGGGGTGATGAACTCGCTGACCTTCGAAATCGAGGGCTATATGGCCCGGATGGAGAAAAAAATCGACGATTTATGCGTAATTTTTACCGGCGGGGACGCGAAATACTTTGCGAAAAGAATTAAAAACACGATATTTGCAAATTGTAATCTGGTCTTTTGCGGATTGGATCGAATTTTAGAGTACAATGCAAGTGAAGAACACCTTGATTAAGCTGGTTGTCGCGGCTGCAGCGATGTTTCCTTTTGCCGTTTCGGCCCAGACAAGCAGTATTAACGCATTCTCGCCCTATACGATGTACGGCATCGGCGAACAGAATACCCCCGGTACGCTACAGATGCGCTCGATGGGCGGTGCGGGTGTGGCCATGCGTTCGGTGAGCACGGTTAACCTGCTCAACCCCGCGGCTTACAGTGCGGCTCCGCAGAAGACCTTCCTCTTCAACTTCGGGTTGGAGGGCCAGAACTACTACAACGCCCAGACGGTCGAAGGCGTCGGGAAACGGACGGCCTACAACACGTTCAACTTCCACGACATCGCTTTCCAGATGCCGGTGGCCAAGCGGTTGGGACTCGGTTTCAGCCTCACGCCTTACAGTTCGGTGGGTTACAGGACCAAGTATTACCACGAATACGACCCCGAGGACCCCATTTACGCCAACGTCGGCAATATTCAGTACAACTACCAGGGCGAGGGCGACGTGACGGAGGTCAAGGTGGGCCTGGGCTGGGAGCCGTTCAAGAATTTTTCGGTGGGTATCGCCGCACAGTACTACTGGGGCGACATCGACCGTACGTTCGTGATGACCCCGACCGCGATTACGGGCGAAGGGACCTTCACCTCGACGGTGGGCCAGGACAATTACAGCATTTCGAGCATCAAGGGGCAGGTCGGTGTGCAGTGGAACGCGATTCTGAACGCGAAGCGCATTCTGACGCTCGGCGCGACGTACGACTTCGGCGGCGACCTGAACCCGGAGGTGACGAAAAGCCTCTATATCGGCGACCTGTACAACACGGTGGTCAAGGGCGATACGACGCACCTGAAGCTGGTGCTGCCCCGGCAGCTGGCCGTGGGAGCCTACTACCAGACCGGCAGGTGGGCCGTCGGCGTGGATTACGTTTTCCAGAACTGGGGCGGCCGCAACTCGGGCTACGAGATGACGGGAACCAGCGGCAGCGGGGAGAACAAGACGGAATACAAGGTGGCCTATACCAATACGAGCACGATCAAGATGGGCGTGGAATACACTCCGAACCGTTACGATGCGCGCCATCTGCTGAAACGCTGGTCCTACCGTGCGGGTTTCCGCTACGGGGCCTATAACCAGACTTTCAATGGGGACAAGCTCTCGCAGTACGCCGTGACGGCGGGCATCGGCATCCCGGTGAGGCGCGGCGCCTTCTCGGCCATCGACATCGGCGTCGAGTACGGCCGCCGCGGTTACAACGTGGCCGACCGGCTGGGACTGGTCCGGCAGCAGTATTTCAAATTCGCGATCGGCTTCACGCTCTTCGCGGGACAGGAGAACGGCGAATATTGGTTCATGCGCTCCAAGTTCGATTGATGTGACAGGCAAGCAAAAATAAAAGATAGAACAACACAAAAATTAATCTCTGACCGATGAAAAACGTTAAATTCCTGCTTTCCGCTGCCTGCGCGCTTTTTGCAGTCGCGGCGATGGCTCAACAAGATTTCAGCGACCCGAAGTATGCGGTCTGGGGCGATACTCCTGAGGAGCGGCAGCAGAACATCCTGAACAGCAACTTCCTGAAGGAGTCGTGCGACAACAAGGATTACAACGCCGCCGCTCACTACCTCAAAGAGCTGCTCGACAAGTGCCCGAAGGCTTCGGAGAACACCTTCGTGCGCGGCATCACGCTTTATAAGAACAAGATCGCGCGTGCCAAGAGCATCGCCGAGAAAAACACGTACATCGACTCGCTGATGCTGCTCTACGACCTGCGCAACGAGTATTTCGGCGACCATCCGAAGCGCGGCACGGCCTATATCCTCGACCGGAAGGCCCGTGAGTACCTGACCTACAAGCCTTCCGACCGCAAGGGTATCCGTGAGGCGTTCCGTGCCGCGATCGAGGCCGGCGGCGACAACACCGATCCCGAAACCGTCGTGGCTTATTTCAGCAACCTCTGCGACGACTACAAGAACACTGACGAGGTGCTGCCCGACGAGATCATTGCCGAGTACGACCGTCTGACGCCGTTCTTCGAGAAGAATCCCAATGCCAACGAGTACAAGGCACAGTTCGACGCCGCGTTCGGTCTGAGCGGTGCCGCCAGCTGCGAGAACCTCGAAAAGCTCTTCAAGGGCAAGTTGGCCGCCGCTCCCGACGACGAGGCGCTGCTGGCGCAGGCCGTGGCGCTGATGTCGCGCGCCAAGTGCGACGGCGACTTCTATTTCACGCTCGCAGAGAAATACTACCAGGTGAAACCCTCTTCGGAGACCGCCATGTTCCTTGCGCAGGCTTTCCAGAACAAGAAGGACTATGCGAAGGCCAAGACCTACCTGAACGAGGCGCTGGATGTCGAGAAGGACCCTGCCGAGCGTCAGAAGCTGCTCGTGCGCATCGCGCTGGTGGGCCTCGTTTCCAACGACATCCAGGGCGCTGCCGCCGCTGCGCGTCAGGCCCGCGACCTGAATCCCGAGGACGGTGTGCCGTACTTCATCCTGGCGCAGTGCTATGCTTCGTCGGCAGGTTCGTGCAGCGGTTTCGCCGGTCTGGCGACCTATTGGGCCGCTTACGATACGATGGCCAAGGCGGTCGAACTGCTCTCGGCCGATTCGGAGTACATGGAGCACGCCAAGAGTTCCCTCGGCAAGTTCCGTTCGGTCTTCCCCAGCTCGGAGGAGTGCTTCTTCAACGAGCTGCAGGAGGGCGCCCGCTATACGGTGACCTGTGGAACGGCCGCCGGTATCACCACCACTGTCCGTCCCCGCTAAAAACCACGCTCCCGACAGGTTTCGATGGGAAAACGCATGACAAGAACGATCATCAGGGTAGCACTCTCCGTGATGGGGAGTGCTATCTTGCTATTCTCGTGTGCGGACAAGGATACGGGCCGCGCTTCGGCTTCCGAGGAGACGATGATGACCGAATACAGCGAGGACCTTTCGGTCGTGATGTCGCAGAACGGCCGCCGGTCGTACCATTTCGTCACGCCGCTGCTCGAGGGCTATTCGCTGGCCCGCGAACCCTACCGCGAATTCCGCAAGGGGGGTGAAGATCACTACGTACCAGAACGATTCGCTGACCACGGTCGATGCCGTGCTGACGGCCAATTACGCCATCTACTACGAGAACCGCAAATTGTGGGAGGCCAAAGGCAATGTCGTGGTCGTCAAATCGGACGGCAAGAACCTCTACACGCAGCAGTTGTTCTGGAATCAGCAGACCAAGAAGATCTATTCGAACGTCGATTCGAAAATCGTGCAGAACGACGGACGCGACGTCTTTATCGGCGAAGGTTTCGAATCCGACGAGGAGTTCAAGGACTGGCGTTTCCGCCGTATGAAAGGCCGCATGGAGGTCGAGATGAAACAAAGCGCCGATTCCACCGCCGCGGATTCCACGGCCGTGCGTCCGGTTCCGAAGCCGTCCGACAGCCGGCCCGCCGTTCAAGCGTCCGAATCCGGGAAGGCTGCGGCTGCGACCGCTCCGGCCCGGGAGATTCCCGCCGGAACGGCTGAAAGACAGGCTGAAAGGCCCGAAGCGGAGGTTGAGCGCCGGCCGCAGAAAATGCTCGACGACTCCCGGGCGGAGGCCCGTCCGGTTCCGCGTGAGGAGGCGGTTTCCACAGAACCCAAACTCAAAAACTGAAAGCGATGCTTACCACCGTCGTCCTGATCGTCGTAATGCTGCTGCTGTCGGCTTTCTCGGGGATGGAGATTGCCTTTACGAGCAAGAACCGCCTCAAGCTGGAGATCGACCGCAAGCAGAACCGCATGTTCGACCAGATTGCCGAGGTTTTCGCCCGTCATCCGGGACAGTATATCACCACGATCCTCGTGGGCAACAACATCGCGCTGGTCGTCTATTCGCTGTCGATGTCGATGCTTCTGCGCGGCATCTACGCTTCGCTGGGGTGGGAGCAGCTCGCCCGGAGCGGTTCGGTCGCCGTGGATACCGCCGTTTCGACCGTCATCATCATCTTTTTCGCGGAGTTCCTGCCCAAGTCGGTCTTCCGCAACAATCCGAACTTCTATTACCGCGCGCTGGCGCCGGTGATCTACTTTTTCTACGTCGTTCTTTACCCGGTCGCGCGTTTTACGACGCTGCTTTCGCACGGCATCCTGCGCCTTCTGGGCCGCCGCGTCGAGGAGCAGAACATCACTCCGAGTTTCGACCGCGAGGACCTCGCGGCGCTGCTCGACACGAATAACTCGGAGCAGCATTCGGAGCCGGACAACGAACTGAAACTGTTCCAGAACGCGCTGGATTTCGCCGACCTGCGGGTGCGCGACTGCATGGTGCCGCGCGTGGACGTCGAGGCCGTGGACATTGACGATACGACCATCGAACAGCTCACGGCGCGTTTCGTCGATTCCAAGTATTCGCGTATCTTCGTCTGGCGCAAATCGATCGACAACATCGTCGGCTATGTCAATTCGAAGAGCCTTTTCACGCGCCCGGCAGATCGCCGACGTGATGATGGAGGTCAATTTCGTGCCCGAGACCATGCCTCTGCAACTGATGCTGGAGAATTTCATCAAGCACCGCTCGAACATCGCCGTGGTGATCGACGAGTTCGGCGGCACGGCGGGCGTCATTTCGCTCGAAGACGTGCTGGAACAGATTTTTGGCGAGATCGAGGACGAGCACGACGTGCCCGACCTGACCGAAAAGCAGGTCGGTCCCGACGAGTATGTCCTCTCGTGCCGTCTCGAAGTGAAATACCTCAATGAGAAATACGGCCTGGGTATCGAGGAGAGCAAGGAATACGATACGCTGGCGGGTTTCATCATCTTCAATTACGAGGGGATTCCCTGCCGGAGAGACGGTTTTCATCGGCGGCCTGCAATTACGGATTCTCCGCACGACGCGTTCGCGCATCGAACTGGCGCGGGTGAAGAAATTGTAGCGTCCGCCGGATTCCGCCGTGTTTCCGGTAAATTCCCGCCCCGGCGGGGATTACGGCGGCAAAGCGTGCGTATATTTTTGCTTTTATTCTGTTCTTTTTACAATTAATTTTACTACCTTTGGCTGCTAATTCGAAACAATACGAATAATTAACAATTTATATGGCAAGTTTAAACACTTTACGCACCAAGTTCGGCATCGTGCTGTCGATTGTCATCGCAGGCGCCCTCTTGGCTTTCATTCTCTCCCTGAAGACCGAAATGGGCTTCTCAGGCAACGACCCCCGGGTCGGTGTTATCGACGGTGAAAAGATCAACTATTCGGAGTATTACAACCAGTACGAGCAGGTCAAGGCGCAGAACAACGTGCAGGAGAGCGACGAACAGCAGTCGGCGATGCTTGCCAACGCTGCATGGCAGGCCCTGATCGGCAAGTACGTGCTGACTCCCGGATTCGACAAGATGGGCCTTCGCGTTACCGAGCCTGAACGTATGTCGATGGTCAGCGGCCAGCATCCTTCGCAGGCTTTCTACAATGCCTTCGCGGATCCCCGCACGGGCGAGTACAACGTGGCTGCCATCAGCCAGTTCCTCGCGCAGGCCGAGACCAATCCCGAGGCGGCCCATGCCTGGGCGCAGCTCAACGAGCAGGCCCGTCTGGAGCGCGGGGTGCAGAAGTATTTCGGACTGGTGAAGGGCGGCGTTTACGTCAATTCGCTGGAGGTCGCCCGCGGTGTCGAGGCTGCCAACAAGTCTTCTCGGGCAAGTGGGCCGGCAAGAAGTTCTCGGCCATTCCCGATTCGCTCGTCAAGGTGTCGTCGGGTGATGTGAAGGCTTACTACAACAGCCATAAGAACCAGTTCAAGCAAACCCCGTCGCGTACGATTTCGTATGTCGTATTCGAGGTGTCCCCCACGGACGATGACCTGCTGGCGCTTGAGAAGAGCGTGACGGAGGTGGGTAAGGAGTTCGCCGCCGCCGGGGAGGTGAAGAGCTTCGTGCGCGGCAACCGCAACGGCAAGATCGCCGACAGCTATGTTTCCGCCGCACAGCTCTCCGACGAGGAGGCCAAGGCGCTGATGGCGGGCGAAATGTACGGTCCCGTGCTGAAGAACAACGAGTGGACGATGGCCCGCGCGCTGGATACCAAGATCGTTCCCGACTCGATGGGCATCCGCCACATCGTACTTCCCTATACGCAGGAGGCGCTGGCCGACAGCCTGCTGACGGTGCTGAAGAAAGGGGGCGATTTCGCGCAGACCGCTGCCCGCTATTCGGTTTACGATGCTACGGCCGCCAACGGCGGTGAAGTGGGTGTGCTGCCTTTCTCGGCTTTCTCGGGCGAGTTCGCCGCCGCTCTGGCCAATGCCAAGCAGGGCGACATCGTGAAGATCGCTTCGGGCGACGCCATCCAGCTGATGCAGGTGTACCGTGCCGACAAACCTTCGAAACACGTGCAGGTGGCTACGATCACCTATCCCGTGGAGGCTTCGGCCGCCACGCGCCGCGACGTGCATAACCAGGCCGGTTCGTTCATGGTCAACGCCAAGGGTTCGGCCGCCGCATTCGCCGATGCCGCTTCGACGGCTGCCGTGACGCCCCGCGTGGCTGCGATCGCCCAGGGCGACCGTACGATCCGCGGTCTTGAGGATTCGCGCGAGGTGGCCCGCTGGGCTTACGGTGCGCGAAGAAGGGCGATCTTTCGGACATCTTCAACGTGGGCAAGGACTATGTGATCGCCATGGTGACCGAGATCGACGACAACGAGTACGCTTCGCTGGAGAAGGTTTCGGCGCAGGTTCGCTCGCAGGTGCTCCGCGACAAGAAATACGAATCTATCGTCAAGAGCCTTTCGGGGTCGACCCTCGCCGAGCAGGCTGCAAGCCTCGGCTCGGAGGGTGGAGGAGTTCTCCGACGTGACCGTTCGGTTCGTTCTACGTGAACGGTGTGGGCATGGAGCCTCGCCTGGTAGGCGCCATCGCATCGGCCGAGAAGGGCGTGCTGTCGGCTCCCGTGAAGGGACTTTCGGGCATCTATGTCTTCGAGGTCGAGGATGTCACGACCGATGAGCGGCAGACTGCCGAAGGCGAAAAAGTCCGTGCGCAGGCTATGGCCGAGGGCATGGCCCAGCAGTTCTCGATGCCGGCTATCCAGCAGATGGCCAAGATTCAGGACCTGCGCGGCAAGTACTTCTAAACTTTTGATTTTACGGTGCATCTTTTGCACTTGCTCTTGCAGGGCGCGAATGGGACGTATTTCGGTACTGCCCATCCGCGCCCTGTTTCGTTCAGGCACAAATATGCTGCTTTCGCCGCACTGATCGAAAATTGGTAGGGAATCCTCTGTGCAATCCGGCTTTTTTCGTATCTTTAGGGTCGTAACGACCCTTTTAACACTCGGAAGGCTCCGCCGAACTATATGCAATCCGGTTTCGGAACCGTCCGGTTATTCATGATCTTCATATAGAATAAATAAATATTCGCCATGAACAACTTCATCTATCACAATCCTACCAAACTGGTTTTCGGCAAGGGCCAGATCGCCCGTCTGCCGAAACTCATTCCCGCCGGAAAACGTATCATGCTGACCTTCGGCGGGGGCAGTGTCAAGCGTAACGGCGTCTACGATCAGGTCGTCGCCGCACTCGAAGGCCGCGACCTGGTCGAGTTCTGGGGCATCGAGGCGAACCCTTCCGTCGAGACCCTGCGCGAAGCCATTGCGCTGGGCAAGGAGCGGAAGGTCGACTTCCTGCTGGCTGTCGGCGGCGGTTCGGTCATCGACGGCACGAAACTCATCGCCGCGGGCCTTCTCTACGACGGCGATGCGTGGGACATCGTGCTCAAGGGTCAGGCCGGCAAGACCGTGCCGCTGGCCACGGTCCTCACCATGTCGGCCACGGGTTCCGAGATGAACTCCGGAGCGGTCATTTCGCGTTACGAAACCAAGGAGAAGTACGCCTTTTACGGCGATTATCCGGTCTTCTCGATTCTCGATCCGGAAACCCTCTACTCGCTGCCGCAGCGGCAGATCGCCTGCGGGCTGTCCGATACCTTCGTGCATGTGCTGGAACAGTACATGACCACGCCCGGGCAGTCGCGTCTGATGGACCGCTGGGCCGAAGGCATCCTGCATACGGTGGTCGAAATCGCTCCCAAAGCACTGGCGGACGAACGCGATTACGACACGATGTCGGAGTACATGCTTTCGGCGACGCTGGCCCTGAACGATATGATCCGCATGGGGGTGACGCAGGACTGGACGACGCACATGATCGGCCACGAGCTGACGGCGCTGCACTCCCTGACGCACGGCGCGACGCTGGCCATCGTCATCAACGGCACGCTGCGCGTGCTGCGCGAGCAGAAACGCGGCAAACTGCTGCAATACGGTGAACGCATCTGGGGCGTTACGGAAGGCTCGGACGAGGAACGTATCGACCGCACGATTGCGGCCAACGAGGCGTTCTTCCGTTCGCTGGGGCTCTCGACACGCCTTTCGGAGGAGGGCATCGGCGAGCAGACGATTGCCGAGATCGAACGCCGGTTCAACGCTGCGGGTGACAGGTTCGGCGAGGCGCAGAACGTCGACGGCGCCATGGCCCGCCGGATTCTGGAGGCCTGCCTCTGATTCCATAGACATCCAACAAAACAATCCCCGCAACTTCAGCTGCGGGGATTGTTTGTCATGGAACGCGGGTTCACTCGTCCACTCCGAATGTCGAAACGTTGAGACTGCCCAATGCGTCCACCGTAATGCCGTATTCGCCCTCCTGGACATCCTTGAGGATGATGAGGTAGGAACTGCTTCCGAACCGGCGCGAGGTGAAGGGCTGCCGCTCCAGCGTGTTGCGCTGCTGGTCGCCGAAGGTTCCGACCGATGCGTATTCGGCGATCCGCATCTTCTTCTTGACCTTGAACCGGAAGACGCTGATCACCGACATCGGGTCGATCAGGTTGTCCGGAACGCGGATGATGAAGGCGATGCCGTCGCTCTTCCGGAACCGGACGGGGGACTGTGCGCCTTTCAGCGTCATTTCGTCGATGTGGTCCTTTCCGATGCCGAACAGTTTCTGCCCGGTGGACGAACGGTGGCGCGGGGCCAGGCTCTCCTGGACGAGTTGTTCGGTTCTGTTGTCGGGCCGGATAGCCAGCGCCTGGCCGATGAATTCGGGTTCGGGGAATGTCAGGGTGCTGTCGGTCCGGGTTGCGGAGGGTTCCGGTGCGGCGGTCGCCTCCGGAGCCTGCGCCTGCGACCGGATGCAGGCACAGCAGGCAAGCAACAGAATGAGGGTTTTCTTCATGAGAGTGGAACGTTGGAATGAATTTGTGTTTTTCAGTTTCAGTTGTAAAGATAACGCAAAAACTCCCGTTCCGGTCTCCGGCGGGTAAAAAAATCCCTCCCGAAAAGTTCCGGAAAGGATTTTTTTGTTTTCGGCCCTGCAATCGGAACCCGCGGCAGAGCGTAAATCGGAAAGCTATTCGTAGTTGATGATCGGCGTGCCGGAATTATGATACGAGGCGCGTGTCGTGCGTCCGGCCTGAATCTGGAAATACTCTTTGCCGCTACCGCTGCTGCCTGATGAACCTGACAGGATGGCATAGTTGCCGGGATTCAGATCCACCGTGAAGTTGGATTTGGGATTTTGTTTTGAGTAGATTTCGTTACCGGCTTCCGTATATATGCTGACAAAGGTTGCCTCCATATTTATGTATTCGACTTTCAGTTGCCCGACTACGGGCGTTTCGTCTTTGTCGCAGGCCGCGAATCCTGCGGCCAATAGCAGGCAGATGCCGATTTTGAAGCGGGTTTTCATGAGCGTGAAGTTTTGAAGGTTTGTGACGCAGTGTTGTGTTAAAGATATGGATTTTTTGCGAACCTTGTCTTTTCGGAACAAAAAACGCCCGGTCTCAAGACCGGGCGTTTCTCTTTTCGGATGCCGGGAATTTACTCGGCGAGCAGGATTTCGAGCATCTTGATAGCTGCGGTGGCGATCGGCGTACCGGGGCCGAAGATGGCGGCGGCGCCGTCCTTATACAGCTGGTCGTAGTCCTGTGCGGGGATCACGCCGCCGACGATGACGATGATGTCTTCGCGGCCGAGCTTCTTCAGCTCTGCGATGATCTGCGGCACGAGGGTCAGGTGGCCAGCGGCCAGCGACGAGACGCCCACTACATGCACGTCGTTCTCGACGGCCTGCTTGGCGGCCTCTTCGGGTGTCTGGAACAGCGGGCCCATATCGACGTCGAAGCCGATGTCGGCGTAACCCGTGGCAACCACCTTGGCGCCGCGGTCGTGGCCGTCCTGACCGAGCTTGGCGATCATGACGCGCGGCTGACGGCCCTCTTTCTTGGCGAACTCGGCGCACAACTCCTTGGCGCGCTCGACTGTTTGTCGTTTTTCACTTCTGAACTGTATACACCTGAGATGGAACGGATAACTGCTTTGTAGCGGCCTACGACGACTTCGCAGGCATCGGAGATTTCGCCCAGCGAGGCGCGGACCTTGGCGGCCTCGACGGCCAGCTCCAGCAGGTTGCCCTGCTTGGTCTTCACGCACTCGGTGATCGCGGCCAGCGCTTTCTTCACGGCGGCTCGTCGCGGTTGGCGCGCAGCTCCTTGAGACGCGTTTGATCTGGCTCTCGCGTACGGCCGTGTTGTCCACGGCGAGGATGTCGATCGGGGCCTCCTTTTCCAGACGGTATTCGTTCACACCGATGATCTTCTCCTCGCCGGAGTCGATGCGGGCCTGCTTGCGGGCCGCGGCCTCCTCGATACGCATCTTCGGAATGCCGGTCTCGATGGCCTTGGCCATACCGCCCAGCTTCTCGACCTCCTGAATACGCTCCCAGGCTTTGTGGGCGATCTCGTTGGTCAGCGTCTCGATGTAGTAAGAACCTGCCCACGGGTCAACCTCGCGGCAGACGTTGGTCTCCTCCTGAATGTAAATCTGCGTGTTACGCGCAATACGCGCCGAGAAGTCGGTCGGCAGGGCGATCGCCTCGTCCAGGGCGTTGGTGTGCAGCGACTGGGTGTGTCCCAGCGCGGCGCCCATGGCCTCGATGGCCGTGCGGGCCACGTTGTTGAACGGGTCCTGCTCGGTGAGCGACCAGCCCGAAGTCTGCGAGTGGGTGCGCAGGGCCAGCGACTTGGGGTTCTTGGGATCGAACTGCTTAACGATCTTGGCCCACAGCATACGTGCTGCGCGCATCTTGGCGATCTCCATGAAGTGGTTCATGCCGATCGCCCAGAAGAACGACAGACGCGGTGCGAACGCGTCGATCGACATGCCTGCGTTGACGCCTGCGCGGAGGTACTCCAAACCGTCGGCCAGCGTGTAGGCCAACTCGATGTCGGCCGTTGCGCCCGCCTCCTGCATGTGGTAACCCGAAATCGAGATCGAGTTGAATTTGGGCATGTTCTTCGAGGTGTACTCGAAGATGTCGGCGATGATGCGCATCGAGAACTCAGGGGGATATATATAGGTGTTGCGCACCATGAACTCCTTGAGGATGTCGTTCTGGATTGTACCGGCCAGCTGGTCGAGCGTGCAGCCTTGCTCCAGTCCGGCTACGATGTAGAAGGCCAGCACGGGCAGCACGGCGCCGTTCATGGTCATCGACACCGACATCTTGTCGAGCGGAATGCCGTTGAAAAGCACCTTCATGTCCTCGACCGAGCAGATCGACACGCCGGCCTTGCCCACGTCGCCCACCACGCGCGGGTGATCGGCGTCGTAGCCGCGGTGCGTAGCGAAGTCGAACGCCACCGACAGGCCCTTCTGGCCTGAGGCAAGGTTACGGCGGTAGAATGCGTTGGATTCGGCGGCGGTCGAGAAGCCGGCATACTGGCGGATCGTCCACGGACGCATTACGTACATCGTGCTGTAAGGGCCGCGCAGAAAGGGTGCGATGCCTGCCGCGTAGTTCAAGTGCTCCATGCCTTCGAGGTCTTCGGCCGTATAGGCGCCCTTGACGGGGATGCGCTCGGCCGTCAGCCACGGCTCAACCTGTCCGCAGCCTTTCGAGGCGCAGCAGCTCTTCTGCCCGCCTGCGTCATATGTCAGTTCTGAAAATTTAGCTCTCATGATTAGATTCCCATCTCTTTAAGGTAGAACTTAAGTGTTTCCAGGACGTTCGACTTCACGTTGATGAAGTTCGTGATGCCCTGCGCCTCCAGTTCGGGTGCGCATGCGGGAGCGCCTGCGACTACGAGAATGGCTTTGCCGGCGAGCAGCTCCTTCACCTTCGGTGCGGCCTCTGCGTAGTCGTCGTCCGAAGCGCAGACCACCACGATCTCGGCTTCGATTCGAGGGCGGCTTCACGCCCTCCTCGATCGACTTGAAGAAGGTGTTGTCCTGCACGCGGATTCCGGCGCAGGCGAAGAAGTTGCACGAGAACTGGGCGCGGGCGCGGGCCATTGCCAGGTTGCCGCAGGTGAGCATGAACGCTTTGGGCTGCTTGCCCGAGCGGTCGACGTGCAGGCGCATCTCCTCGAAGGCCATGGCGCCGCGGTAGGCGTAAGGCACGTTGCCTTCGGCAGCGGGACGGGTGACGGCCTCGGCGGTGATCTCCTTCGGGGCCACTTCGGTGAAGTTGGGGAACTGGTTGGCGCCGAGCAGCGTCTGGCGGCGCGTTGCGATGGCCTTGTCCTTGGCGGCGGCCGAAGCCTGCTACGCTCCTTGATGAAGCCGGCCTTGTAAGCCTCGGTGTAGCCGCCCTTCTCCTCGATTTCGAGGAAGAGCTTCCACGCCTCGGCGGCGATCGACTGCGTGAGGTTCTCCATGTAGTACGAACCGCCGGCGGGGTCTACCACCTGGTCGAAGTGCGACTCGTGCTTGAGCAGCAGTTCGACGTTGCGGGCGATGCGCTTCGAGAACTCCGTGGGGTTTTCGAATGCGGCGTCGAACGGCGTCACCTCCAGCGAATGCACGCCGGCGATCGTGGCCGACATGGCCTCGGTCGTGCCGCGGAGCATGTTCACATAGGGGTCGTATACGGTCTGGTTCCAGTCTGCGGTGCGGGCGTGGATCTGCATCTTGCAGGCGCAGTTCTTCGCGGGGTTGTAGCCCTTGACGATGTTGGCCCACAGCATGCGCGCCGCGCGGAACTTGGCGATTTCAGGAAGTAGTTCGAGGTCACCGCGAACGAGAAGCGCAGTTTGCGGGCCGCCAGCTCGGCGTCCACGCCGGCGTCGGTCAGGCGCGCGATGTAGTCGTTACCGGCCGAGAGGGCGAACGCCAGCTCCTCGACGATGGTCGATCCGGCGTTCGAGAAGATGCCGGCCGAAACGGTCACGATGCGGATGTGCTTGTACTCGCGGGTCTTTTCGATCAGCGAGGCGATCTTCGCGAAGCACTTTTCGCCGTTGGGCGAGCAGAAGTCGCCTTTCTGCGACAGGCCCTTCACCAGCGGGTCGATCGAGAACGCCACGTGCGCTTCGGAGGCTACGCCTTCCTTTTCGAGCTTGGCGATCACCAGTTCGGCGATGCTGCCCGTCTGCGCGCCGCAGAAGGTCATTTCGATGGCCGGGATCGAGATTCCGGCGAGCAGCTGATCGAGTTCTTCGGCCGTGAAGCCTTCCTTCGCGATCGAGAAGCCCAATGAATCGACGCCCGAGTTGAGGAGTTTCAGCGCCTCGGCGTTGGCCTCCTTGGGACATTTTACCTCGACGGTCTGATGCACGCGCCAGCGGTTGTGGCTGCGCGTACCTCTGACGTACGGGAACTCGCCTGCCTGCGAGCCCAGAAACTTGATGCCTTCGAGGTTCTCGGCGCGGTAGTAGGGGCGGACGTTGAATCCTTCGCCCGTTCGCCACACCAGTTTGCGCTCGTAATCGGCACCTTTCAGGTCGGCTGTAATCACCTCCTCCCACTTCTCGGTCGGGACCGGCGGGAATTCGGTGAACAGCTTTTCACGTTTGGTATTTGCCATAACTATTTAGAGATTAGTATGTGTGTTGTTTCGTTCTGTTTCAAAATTGCACGTAAAGGTACAAATTAATTACCGAATTGTAACAAGAAATTGTTACGAAAATAACAGTGCGGCGGGTTTTTTCCGGATGTCGCCGCCCGCCGCATTTCCGGACGGCCCGGTGCGGATAGTGTGCCCGCTGTGGAAAATTGGTGTAAAATGGTTGAAAATTGGTCTTTATATCCTTGATTTTTGAGAAAAACGAAAAATCGGATTTTTGGGGGTTTTGGTGAAAAATAAGGGTGTTTTTCGGAAAATGACCGAAAATTTCGGGTGCATGTGGTGAAAAACGGGTGTTTTTTCAGGAAACGATGAAAAAATGCATGTTTTTTGAAAAAACAGTGATTCTGGAAAAACAACGTAACGGAATAATTCGTACATTTGTAACCGGAACGAAAGATGCACCGCAGCGGGGGAGTGACCCCGGGTTAGTCAGGTCGGCAGGTCCTGCCGGGAGGCAGTTGTCCGGTTGAATTTCAGGTTAGGTTTTAGTTTGCAATTATCGGGTCCTTCCCCGCGCGGTTTTTTCTACGAACACTAATCCTTAATCAGTCAGGTATATGTCATCATTACTCAGATTCAAGATGGTCGATGCGGCCATAAATCACACGGCCGTCGAGGTGAAAGTTCCCGAAGGACGCCCGTCGGACTACTTCGGAAAGAAGGTATTCGGGCGTGCGGCCATGCGGAAGTATCTCGACAAGCGCACCTATGCGGCTCTGCTCGATACGATGGAAAAACGCACGCCGCTCACGCGCGAAGTTGCCGACAGCATCGCGGCGGGCATGCGCCAGTGGGCGCTGGAGCACGGTGCGGACCACTATACCCACTGGTTTCAACCCCTGACGGGCGGCACGGCCGAGAAACACGACGCCTTTGCCGAGCCGGACGGCCAGGGCGGCGTGCTGGAGGAGTTCTCCGGCAAACTGCTCGTACAGCAGGAGCCCGACGCGTCGTCGTTCCCCAACGGCGGCATCCGCAATACGTTCGAGGCCCGCGGCTATTCGGCGTGGGACCCGACGTCACCGGCGTTCATCGTCGATACGACGCTCTGCATTCCGACCGTCTTCATCGCCTATACGGGCGAAGCGCTCGATTACAAGGTGCCCCTGCTGCGCTCGCTGACGGCCGTGGACAAGGCCGCCACGGAGGTGTGCCGCTATTTCGACAAGAACGTCCAGAAGGTCTTCTGCTACCTGGGCTGGGAGCAGGAGTATTTCCTGGTCGATGAGAGCCTTTGGGCCGTGCGTCCCGACCTGATGCTCACGGGCCGTACGCTCATGGGCCACGAGTCGGCCAAGAACCAGCAGCTGGAGGACCACTATTTCGGTGCGATCCCGACCCGCGTGATGGCATTTATGAAAGACCTCGAATACGAGTGCCTGAAACTGGGCATCCCCGTCAAGACCCGCCACAACGAGGTGGCGCCCAATCAGTTCGAGCTGGCTCCGGTCTACGAAGAAGCCAACCTGGCCAACGACCATAACCAGTTGCTGATGACCGTGATGGACAAGATCGCCCGCCGTCACCGGTTCCGGGTCCTGCTCCACGAGAAGCCTTTCAAGGGCATCAACGGTTCGGGCAAGCATAACAACTGGTCGCTGGGCACCGACACGGGCGTGAATCTGTTGGGACCGGGCAAGACCGCTTCGGAGAACCTGCAGTTCATCACCTTCCTCGTGAATGCCATCTCCGCGGTCTACAAGTTCAACGGCCTGCTGAAGGCGTCGATCATGAGCGCCACGAACGCCCACCGTCTGGGCGCCAACGAAGCGCCTCCGGCCATCATCTCGACCTTTCTCGGCACGCAGGTTTCGGCCGTACTCGACAAACTGGCCGCCAGCAAGGGCGACGACGCGATCCGTTTCGACGCCAAGAACGTCTTCAAGATGAGCGGCATCTCGCACATCCCGACGCTGCTGCTCGACAACACCGACCGCAACCGCACTTCGCCGTTCGCCTTCACGGGCAACCGCTTCGAGTTCCGTGCCGTGGGTTCGTCGGACAACTGCGCCGAAGCGATGATCGTGCTCAACACGGCGATGGCCTACGAGCTGACGGAGTTCCGCAAGAAGGTGGATGCCAAGATCGAGGCCGTATGAAGAAGGAGAAGGCCATTTACGAGGTGCTGAAACAGATGATCAAGGCCTGCAAGGCGGTGCGTTTCGACGACGGCAACGGCTATTCCGACGAGTGGAAGGCCGAGGCGAAGAAGCGCGGTCTGGACTGCGAGACCTCGACGCCGCTGATTTTCGAGCGTTACCTCGACAAGGGAGAGCCTGAAGATGTTCAGCGATATGGGGTTTTCACCAAGGTCGAGCTGGAGGCCCGCACCGAGGTGAAGTGGGAGACCTACACCAAGAAGATTCAGATCGAGGGCCGCGCGTGCTGGGCGATCTGGCGATGAACCACATCGTGCCGATCGCGTCGAAATATGAAGCGCAGCTGCTCGACAAGGTCTACAAGATGTCGCAGATCGGGGGACTGGACGCCTCGTCGGACATTCTGCTTATCAAGAAGATCCAGGACCATACGGCCTCGATCCAGAAGCTCACCGGCGAGATGATCGATGCCCGCAAGGTCGCCAACCGGATCGAGGACCCGCGTGCGAAAAGGCCATTGCCTACCACGACACCGTGGCGGTCTGCTTCGACGAGATCCGCCGCCATATCGACAAGCTGGAGGAGATCGTCGACGACCAGATCTGGCCGCTGCCGAAGTACCGCGAACTGCTCTTCCTGCGGTAGTTTCCCCTTTGTAAGCGGCGATTCCCGCACATCCCTCACGCGGGGTGAACGGGACGTACGCCGGTACTATCCCTTCGTTTTCCGTGAGGTGAAAAATGGTGTAAATATTGAGTTTTCAATAATTTAATATTTGCAAAAAGTTTTCTCTTTTTGGGAAGAACCGGCATAAAAAGGTAATTCCAGACGAGGTTACGGTTTCCAGATCGTTACCTCGTCTGTTTTGCTGTATCTTACATAAGATATTCATTTGCAGTTTCTTGCATCGCGTTTCATCTTGACAAACGACTCTGAAGAAATTAGTTTTTAACCCCTAAATTTCCTCGGAGCATGCGCAGCACATTCAAGGTTCTGTTCTACCTTAAAAAGGACAAACATAAACCTCAGCCGGTAGTTCCTGTCATGGGCCGTATTACCGTCAACGGTACTATCTCCCAGTTCAGCGCCAAACTCAACGTACCTCCCCATCTGTGGGAAGTGAAGGACGGAAGAGCCAAGGGCAAAAGCTTTAAAGCCGACCGTATCAACCGCCATCTGGATAATATCCGTATCCAGATAGGTAAACACTATCAGTCTATCTGCGACCATGACGGATATGTTTCCGCCGATAAGGTGAAGAATGCCTGTCTGGGTTTCGGCAGAAAGTATAAACTGTTACTGGAGTTATGCGATGAATTCTGTAAGGATTACAAGACCCGTGTAGACGTCGACCGTACCATCCACTCCTTACTTCGTTATCAAACCCTAAGACGTGATTTGGGTCACTTCGTCTGCCGGAACTATAAAGTCAGGGATATTCCTCTTGCGGAACCGGATCAGTCTTTTGCAGAAAAGTTTACCGCCTATCTGAAGCATGTCAGAGGCCTTGCCGACACGACGGTCAGCGTTGAGATCAAATCGCTGAAGCATATCGTCAAGAAAGCGTTTAACGACGGGCAAACAGACAAGAATCCGTTCGCCTATTACTATTATGTATGTTGCCGAACAGCCGGAGATCGAATACCTCACCGAATCGGACACGGGATATGTTTCTGTTCTGCTGCTTCACGGGATTGTCCTATGCCGATCTGGCGAAACTGAGTTATGAGAAGTTGACACAAACTCCGGACGGAGCATGGTGGATAACCAGTATCAGGCAGAAGACGAAAGTCGCGTTCACGGTAAAACTGCTTCCGGTCGCAAAGGCAATCCTTGAAAAGTACCGTATTCCGACAAACCGGTTCAACAGACTTTTTCCCGGAAATCCGGATAGGGTCTTCCCGGTCGCTTCCTTGAAATCCTCGGACGCCAGTCTGAAACATATTGCCAGACAATGCGGAATTACCAAGAATCTGAAATTTCACACAGCGCGGCATACGTTCGCAACGACGGTCACATTGATGAATGGTATTCCGCTGGAAACGGTATCAAAAATGCTGGGGCACAAATACACGACTACGACTCATATCTATGCCAAGGTGACTAACCAAATGATAGGTAATGCGATAAGCCGAATAGAGGACCAAATTGGCGAACAGTTCCAATTTCCGACTCAGAAAAAAGAAGCGGTCGGATAAACTCCATACGGAAACTGAACCCTGACATTTTCCGCCGGCAGGGAATTAAACACCGGAGATGAAAATCCGCAAGGCCATGCGAATCGCCCGAGGGCGAGCCTTGCGGATTTCCGTCCCCGGCGTTTTGCTGGACGCGACCGTCGGAAAAGGCCTTTCTGCTCGGACGGACGGGCGTTTGCTCCACAGTTTATCTGAGGGGTGATGTTCATGACAAACAGTCATTTAAAAGGTTCAACAACTCGAGCGTACCGGGAAAGCCATTTTTCCGACGATTTTGCATTTTTGCTGCATTCATGAAATTGCATTTTTTCCAGGAATTCAGAGTTTAGGCTTGAATATTCTTTATTCTTGAAAACTGTGAATATTCCCAACTTTATTCAACGAATTTCGTCCTTTCGGACAATCAGAACCATCGCGCCGAAATGATTAGCCTTTTGGGAGATGTTTTCAAGTTCATGTTTCATCTTTTAAGTATGAATGATTTTGTTCCTGATCGCAACATACTACCGTGTTTTCGATCCCGATTTCGATGTCCGCTTACGACCGCACCAGTCCGCACCGAGGGCTTGTTCAGCGCCCGACGGTCGTAATATTGCACCGGGAACAGACCCGGCCTCAGGACCCGTCAAGGAGGTCTTCCGAAACTTTCGGCAGCAATTCTTCGGCGCGGATTTTTGTTGTCGCCAGACAACAGCGAGCTGTACCTTTGTCCGACAAAGGTACTCGCTCTGCGAGGCCGGGTGGCGTTCTCCCGAGTCGAACGCCTTTTAACCTGAAACTATGAATACCAACCAAAAAAGAAGACAGCAACCTAAAACACCGGGTTATAAGTATTCTTTCCGCCTCAATGAAGAGCAGAATATCCGCTTCAAGGAGTTGCTTTGCAAAGCCGGACTGGAGCATAACAGAAACCGGTTTAGCAATTTTGGATAATCCCAAAATCGCCCCGAAAACAACCCTTGACAGAGTTTGCTTTTATTCTTTCAGATACATGTGTTTCGCACGATAATAAACGCGAACTGATCCCGGATTTTTATAGACTGACCACCAGACTTATTTGTTGCATCGTACTATAACTCTCTATCAATGCTACTTCTTTTTTGCTCAACATACTTTTTAGTCAACGGTAAATCATGTACTAAAGTGAAAGCAGTTGCATTTATTCGGAGGCTTTACAGTAAAATAGAAAAAGATGTCGGATATAAGGCTCTTCAAAAGTA